>Ga0272440_1001031_pt1 | contig 23258 bp, 16 predicted proteins | sample SSMMMBAug17_FD_192440 | JGI IMG/M metagenome (GOLD analysis project Ga0272440, IMG submission 192440) | Marine sediment archaeal communities from Little Sippewissett salt marsh, Falmouth, MA, United States - SSM-MMB-Aug17 | ecosystem: Environmental > Aquatic > Marine > Wetlands > Sediment ...
CGGCATGACCAGAGGCATGACACGCGGCATGACCAGAGGCATGACACGCGGCATGACCAGAGGCATGACACGCGGCATGACCAGAGGCATGACACGCGGAATGACCAGAGGCATGACACGCGGCATGACCAGAGGCATGACACGCGGCATGACCAGAGGCATGACACGCGGCATGACCAGAGGCATGACACGCGGTATGACCAGAGGCATGACACGCGGCATGACCAGAGGCATGACACGCGGCATGACCAGAGGCATGACACGCGGCATGACCAGAGGAATGACACGCGGCATGACCAGAGGAATGACACGCGGCATGACCAGAGGAATGACACGCGGCATGACCAGAGGAATGTCACGCGGTATGACCAGAGGAATGACACGCGGCATGACCAGAGGAATGTCACGCGGTATGACCAGAGGAATGTCACGCGGAATGAGCAGAGGGATGTCGCGCGGAATGAGCAGAGGAATGTCACGCGGAATGAGCAGAGGGATGTCGCGCGGCTTGTCACGTGGCTTAAGTCGGGGACTATCACGTGGCTTAAGCCGGGGACTATCACGTGGCTTAAGTCGGGGACTATCACGTGGTTTAAGCCGGGGACTATCACGTGGCTTAAGCCGGGGTTTATCACGAGGTTTAAGCCGGGGACTATCACGTGGTTTGAGCCGTGGACTTTCTCGGGGAATCACTGAATCATTACCGGAAGTAGACCTTTCCAAACATCCAGTACCTGACTATATGATGCCCCTTGCGAGTGAACGAACTGGTTTTACTTTTGACAGCCAGCCTATACTCCGATGGTATATTTCATCAGGATGGCCCGGGAAAATTGTTTTTACAATCCTTGAAAATCGAAACGTAGAACCACTCCTGGAGACATTAATTGATGGTCCTCAAACTGAAGGTATCTATGAAATTGATTTAAAAGATTACAATATTTCTCTCAAGCCTGATACTGAATATGAATGGTTTTTAGCCATTATTCTTGACCCTGAAGAACGTTCAGCAGATTTTCTGGCCAGTGCAACTCTACAAATGATGCCGGCATCAAATAAAATTCGTAAACACATGGCATTAATTCCAAATGATCGTTTGTATTTTTTCTATGCCCATGAGGGCTATTGGTATAATGCCATTGATCATTTATCGCAACTCATCAAATCTCATCCAGAACAGACCATGTATGTCGAACATCGGGTTCAACTCCTTAATCAGGTTCACTTACAACAGGCTGCTGAATATGATATAAAAACAAGGATCAAGAAAGTATTGTGATTTTACAACGTAAACATATTCGATATATTTTATTTTTGTTGATAATAATTGCCATTGCAGGCACTATTTCATTTATCATCTCATCAAAAAAGAATACTGTCTTTATTGCGGTTGTCGGCCCAATGAAAGGCAACAAGTCCAATGGACAGGCCATGCTTGAAGGGATTCAGGAGTGTATTAAAAATGCCAATGAATCGGGTCTGCTTGATAAACATATCAAACTGCTGATTTATGATGATGTCAATACTGCGGAAAATGCAAAAAAAGTGGCAAAAGAAATTATTGCCGATAATAAAGCACTCATGGTCTTGGGCCATTATTACAGTACTTCATCTCTTGCAGCAGGAAAACTGTATCGACAGGCACAAATTCCTGCACTGACTGGATCTGCAACAGCCGATAATGTTGTTATGGATAATGACTGGTATTTTAGAATCATCTCAAACAATTCTATTCAAGGTGCATTTGCTGCCTATTATCTGAACAAAGTTTTAAAAAAAGATACTGTCAATATTATCTATGATACTGATGATTATGGGCGCAATCTCATGGAACGATTTGAAAGCACTGCCCGGCGTATTGGCGTAAAAACTAGAAAATGGGGCATTACATCAGAAAACTATGATTCCAGAGTGGATAGCATTATTTCAGACCTTAGAGATATTGATCTTGCAGGTACAGTTTTCTTGGCCACTCATGCAACTGAAGGTGCAAAACTGGTCAGTTTATTAAAATATCCAGGGGCTGCATTTACAATTATTGGGCCGGACGCCTTTTGTAGTGAAGCATTTATTGCGACACTAAACAGTGTTTCCTTTCAAGAACGTGCAGAACCTGGATATCATTCAGAAGGCATTTATGTGATTTCCCCTTTTATTATTGATATTGCCAACCAAAAAGCACAGGTATTTCGCAAAGGATTCAAGGAAAAGTACAAACATGAACCCACATGGGTCAATGCATATTACTATGATGCCATGTTGACTACCATACATGCAATCAATCATTGCAATGTGGGCAAAAATAGAAGTATTGAAAATGATCGGGTTGCTGTAAAAAAATATCTTTCATCAATAAATAGCTATGATATCGGCATTGAGGGAATCACCGGCCGCATTTATTTTGATGAAAATGGTGAAAATCCCAGACCTTTTGCTGTGGGAATATTTACCAGCCAAAAAATAACCTCTGCCTTTGTACAGTATCAACCCATTGAAGAAATGGGAAATGCAACCTCTGTCTTATCAGATATGCTCACAGGAAAAATTATTAAAATAAAGAATGCTTATATGTGCCAGACACGTGTTGTCTACACTGGTGTTGATGTCAATGATGTCATTGAACTGAATTTACAAAACCAGTCTTATATCATTGATTTTTATCTGTGGTTTAGATATCAAACTGATTTTACTGAAGCAACTGATGTTCGATTTGTCAATTCAGTGGGGTCATTATACATTGATAAAAGATTAAAAGTAAAAGACACAACTGTCATTGCCCAAATCCTTCATAAGTCTGGAAATGGCGTTACAACAAAGGCGTATCACATTACTGCCAAATTTAGAAATTCATTTGATTTTCATGAATATCCCTTTGAAACACATGACTTGCGGATGAAATTCAGACATGGTAATCTGACAAGAAACCAGATTATCTATGTTTCAGATATCCTGGGTATGCATCATTTTTCTGACAAATCTGATAAAGTTAAAAAAAAATTTACAGGGCTCAATGCCTGGGATGTCAAACAGCAATTGTTTTATCAAAATGTCATTGCCAATGATTCAACATTGGGATATCCCAAATATTTCAAGTCAAAAAACCTGGTTGAATATTCTGAGTTCAATACAGATATTACCATACAAAGAAAGATTTTTAGTTTTTTATTTAAAAATGTGTTTTTGATTATCGTCCTGGTTTCTATTTTAAATTTTATCTATTTTATTCCGCCCAATCAGTTTTCCATTAAAATCACAATCAGCATGAGTACATTGTTGACAACATCACTGTGTCATACAAAAATGGCCAATAATATGAACGTGGGGTATTTGCTATCCATTGAATATGCATTTTTTGCAGTATATGCCATTGCTGCGGTTTGTATTCTGCTTTCCATATGGTTATTCAATATATACCAACTATCTGAGACTGAAAATATTTCAGAACAATTGCGGAATGAGTGTGACAAAAAAATTCGACAAATTAATCGATTTGGTGTATTGTTGCATTTGTTCATTTTCGTGATTGCAGGGATTTTTTTGTTTTTTTATATTTAGGCCGTCCTCATAGGGTCAGTATTGATATTGTTCGTTTTGAAATATATGTACTGTGGAGACGTAGCGTACTGCGTCTCTACACGACCTTATTTTTTTTGTACGTTCAAGAAAAATGAGTATGTTATTTTCAGAGCATTTCTTAGTTAATCATCATTGCATCACCATAACTAAAAAAACGATATTTTTCATTGATTGCAGTCCCATAGACATTAAGCATCTCTGTTCGACCGGCAAATGCAGCAATCATCATAAATAAGGTGGATTGTGGCAAATGAAAATTTGTAATCAAACTATCCACAACCTGAAATGAATAGGGAGGATAGATAAACATATCGCAATCCCCCTTAAATGGACCAAAAGTCTCCTGACGTTGATAAACATATTCCAGCGCCCGAACACTGGTTGTGCCCACAGCGACGATCCTTTGCTTGTTTTGTTTTGCCTGATATATTTTTGTTGCTGAATCTTGGGAAATCTCAATATATTCTTTATGCATAACATGTTTGCGAATGTCTTGTACCCGGACTGGCATGAATGTTCCATAACCCACATGAAGGGTTATTGGAACCATTTGAATCCCCATTTGCTTAATTGTTTCAATTAATTGGGGTGTAAAATGAAGTCCGGCTGTTGGTGCCGCGATAGCACCATTGTTTTTTGCATAAATGGTCTGATACCGATCCTGATCCTTTTTATCTGCAACACGTTGAATGTAAGGCGGCAATGGCGTTTGACCCACCTGGTTCAAAAATGACAATAAATCATCACAATTAAATTGAATAATACATTGTCCATTTTTAGGCATTGTTAAGACCACTGCTTCTTCTTTATTTGAAAAATAAATCCTTGTGCCAGTTTTGGGTGGTTTTGATGATCGAATCATACACTCACATTGCGTAAAACCATCCTGGATAACAGCCTTTTGATAATCCAAAATAAACACTTCAATTTTTCCACCGGTTTGCTTTTTTCCCAATAACCGAGCAGGAATAACACGTGTGTTATTAATTACCAAAACATCCCCTGAGTTAAGACAATTCGTAAGATTGGTAAAATATGTATGTTTTATTGTTCTGCTCTTGCGATCATAGACAAGCAGACGTGAGCGATCCCGCTGATCAGCGGGGGATTGCGCAATGCGCTCATCCGGAAGATTGTAATCATAATCCTTGATATGAAATGACATCTTAATGGTCTCCCTCTTGATATTTTCTGGCCCGCGCCTGATAGTCTGACAATTCTTTCCAATTGAAACCATTGGAGGTGCATGGAAATATGGTATTGTTTGTAAACAATGGATCATTCGCAATATCATAGGACGACGATTCCACTGCTTTGGACCACAGTCTGGTATGGGGAATGGGTGTGTAATAAGCCAAAATTGGCTGTATTCCATTTTTGTTCACACAATCAATTGATTGGATAATTGATTCTTGTTTTTGTTTCGGAAGTCCAATTAACAAATATGCCCCCATGTCATGGCGTTTAAAACCAGCCTGTTTCAAATGACGAACTGCTGTATTAAATTCTGTAAAGGTTAATTTTTGGTCATTACGATGATTGAAATCAATGGTTTCCAAACCCATTCTGAGTTGCTTAAATCCAGATTGAAACATCAGTTTTGCGACCTTTGATGTGATCTCACGAATATGTATGGCATTGGGTGTATGAAATCGAATGGGTAAGGCTTCTTGAACAATTCGTTCTAACAATGGAATAAAAAGAATATCTGATTGATATAGTAAGGCATCATCGTAGAATACAAAGTCATGTACATCAAATTTTTGATACCAGTAGTTGATTTCATCGAATACATGAGCAAAGGTTCGTCTGCGAATTTTTTTTTCCAAAAATCCTGATGCGCAATAAGAACATCGAAATGGACATCCCCGAGTGGTCAATAAAGGAATAAAGGGGATCTGGGTTTGCAAGTCCCAGGAAGGGTAAGGTAATGTGTCCAGTTGATTCATATCAAACCGGGGCTTGATTGAATACCCGGTCAACCGGCTAATTATTTCCAGTATGGAATTCTCTCCCAAATCTGATACATAAATATCGGCATCCACGTATTTTTTAGCGTGGGGAAGACATAACCTGACATAAATGCCTCCCAGGACAATGGGCACATTCTTAAATACTGATCGAATGCAGGCAATCGTTTCCTGTACACCAGGATACCAGTAAGTCATCATTGATGTGATCATGATAATATCTGGATGTTTAATGGATTTGATATCCTGGATAAACCACTCTGGTAAAATACCATATCGGGAATAATTTCGTGGAAAATGGTCCAATGCTTTGGGTTTTGGAATCGGTGTTTTTAGATATGCACCCCGGCCATATCTGTACTCTTTTGGCTGGAATTGCAATGCATTTGGATGAAAACGATCCAGGCAATCCACATATGAAACTGACATGCCATGTGATCGCACAATAGCCGCAAGGAGCAATAATCCCATGGGACGGGCCCAGAAATCGAATGCTGCAAAATCGTGAATCCAGGGATTAATAAACAAAATATGGGGGGCATTGGATGATTTCATGTGGTCGGGTTATTTGACTCTAATTGTCCGGAAAGATCCGGATAGTATTGCATGGATGTTTTTTTTAGTTCACGTCGGCTGAATAAAATAGCATACTCTTTTACCTGCGTCTTGTGGGACAGACTTGATGCAATGGCTATACAATCATTATCAGAACTGCCATGAATCATGGTGTATAGATTGTATGGCCAATCTCTGGTTGGATTGCGGCGATAACAATGGGAAATGTGAGGTGAATCTGACATTATTTGCCCCACAGTCATTACATTTGTTTCTTCAACAATCCATGCCACCATTGCATTGGAGGTATAGCCAGATTTTTGATGTCTCAATGTTGCGCCATATCGACGAATGATATTGCGATCATACAATGATTGTAAATGATCACAGAACTGTTGTTCTGTGAGTTTAATCTGTTGCGCAAGCTTTTCATAAGGACGTTCGCAAACTGGAATATCTCCCTGAATGGCTGCTATAACTTGTTTGTCAATTTTAGATAACATGATATCCCTTTCTCGGCATCCTTCAAATTTGTTGAAAAATAGTTAACTTATTTTCTAAAATTGTGGTTATGTGTTACTTCGTTGTGACGCAGGGCTGTGCGTGGCTGTGCATCTCCGAACGAAGATAGAATACTCAGTTCCAGGGCGCCAATGTAACATGTCGTCCGGTCAACATTTCATCTGCATCAATGACACGAAATATAACCCGACGTAACCCACTTGCCGGATCCAGCAATGGCAATACCACTTTGACCTCAGCCTTACCCACTTTTTTTGTACCACTTAAGATTGCAGTTTGGATGCCGGGTTTGAGATTGTTTGTTGCATTTAAGGGGATGTCAACACTGATTTCTAAACGACTTAGATCTACGATTTCCGCAACAGGGTTACCAGGACCGGATTGTTCGCCGATATTGCCAAATACTTCGACAATGACCCCTTTAAATGGCGCAATTAATTTGCATTGTTTGAGTTTGAGTTTTGCAGCAACATGACCCGCTTGAGCAATCTTTAATTGGGCCTGGGCTTTTTTCAAATCAAAATTGGCTTCGGTCAGGGCAATAGGGGCCACGATTTTTTCTTTTAACAATCGATCAGTTTTGCTTTTTTCATGCTCGGCAGTTTCGATTGCGAGTCGGGCATTTTCCAGGGCTGCTTCGGCCTCTGCCAAGGCAATTTGAGCTTGACGATCATCCTGTTGTGCCACGAGCCAGCCTTTGTTGATCATCTGCCCTTCTTCCGGCACTTTAAGTAAAACACCCGGTTGGGCAAATGACAATTTGGCGCGGCTGACCGGTTTCACGACGCCCCCGATAACCCCATAATGACCGATCTCTGTTGCTTCTTGTTTGTCCATTTCTGCAAAGGCTGCATTTGCCAGAAAAAAAACTATCATAAAGATTTGTATAATATTTTTCAAGTTTTCCATTTTATCCCCAATTGTTTGATTTTTCGATATAAATATCCTTCACTTAATCCCAATATTTTGGCCACATTGCCAACATTTTTTAAGCGTTCAAGCTCTCTTGAGATCACTTTTTTTTCAAGTGATCGAATAATGCTTGCCAGTGTCCCTGTTTCAGGGATATCATCCAGCTTATGAAATGTTTCTGGCAAGTGTATGCTTTTAATCAAAGAGCCTTCAGGTGTATTGATATACAAGTATCTGAGCGTATGTTGCAATTCTCGAACATTTCCAGGCCACTCATATTGTTTTAATTTTTGAAGGGCAGATTGACTCAAACCAATGATGCCACGCCCCATTTTCCTCTCCAATTGATCAAGAAAAAACTGACATAAGCTGGCAATATCATTAACACGATCCTTCAATGATGGCAAGGTTACAACAGTTTGGGACATGCGAAAATACAAATCAGCACGCATTTTTCCAGAAAGCAAAAGAACCGGAGACTGATTGGTTGCGCCAATAATTTTAACATCAACCTTTTGGGATTGAACAGACCCCACACTAAAATATTCTCTTTCCTGGATAACTCGCAGTAATTTGCTTTGAAGGGGAACCGGCATTTCTGAAATTTCATCCAGAAACAATGTACCCTGATGGGCTTTTGCAAAATAGCCTTCTCTTGGATTCACCCCTGTTGCAGCCCCCTTTGCCACACCAAACAGCTCACTTTCCAAAAGGTCAGCCGGAATTGCAGCGCAGTTAATCGCAATAAAGTCTCCTGCCCGGCGCCAAAGTTTATGAAGAGATTGGGCCACCAGCTCTTTGCCTGTTCCAGTTTGACCGGTGATCAGGACAGTATCTGAATGCCTGCACAGCTCTGTAAATTTAGACAGGTAACTTTTTATCTGATGCCCGACCAGTCCATCCCATGCCGCTTCCGATGATTTCTTTTCCTCTGTTTTATTTGATGGATGCGACCTCTTTTTTAACTGGTATTGATGGCATAATGAAAAAACCAGCAATATCAGTCTGCAATATTCCTTTTGTAAAACTGTTTTAACATTTGTGGAGAAATGGATTTCAAGGCAATATTTTTTTCCAGATGGTACAACACATGAAAATTGATGGCACTTCTGTAATTCATCATTAGATAAATTGGTATCGTGTAATTCTGACAGAATTGTCCAATCCTGGGTATCCTGTTGATATTTCAATCGCGCATAATCAACGAAAAAGCATTCTTTTAACAGGTTTAAAAAGCAATCACTAATCACCTGACCTGGATGAGAGAATAATTGTTCCAAAATAGCGTTCATTTTTTTGATTGTAACAAATGCGTCTGGTAAGAGACTCTCTTCTTTGGCGAAATGATAGTTTGTCTGTTGATGTGATATTGTGATGGCCGCCTGGTCATCTTGTGGGGTCATTTGTTTCATTGTTTATCTTTCGGCGAAAGATTGAATGAGATTAATTTATTAGGAATATTTGAAGAATTACATCTTCATTTCATATTGATCGTAAAAAAAAGCAATGAAGCCGGTATTTTTAAACATGCGTTTGGGAAATTGATATAATGAACAAGTGTAACCGGCTACAAAAAGCAAAAAGGAATAACAAAAGAATAAATTACGCTCTATAAACGCGGGATTACGAAGCCCCTCGCTGGAGCGTGGGAACAAGAAGAATTGTGCTATTAAGGATGTCGAATAAAATTAATAAGAAACATTACCACATCCAATGCCAATAAAGTTCTGATCCAAAGCATCACCACTCAAATCAGTATAGCGGCGGACATTTTCAATTTCAATCAATGGCCATGTGTCACAACTGCTGATCGCTTCAGGAATAAACTGCCAGAATAAACAATCGTCATTCACACAATTTTCAGTTCCCACAACATATTGTGCTACTTTGGCGGCATCGTATGCGCCATAATAGCCATCAATGTAGGCATCAGCAGCAATTTTTTCATGACAGCCTAAAGTGGTTTTCTTTACAGTGGCTTTAAGAATAGTAATGGCATCTGCCAATTCCAGATCGATAGGATCTGTTTTTGCGGCAGTCAGGGTATAATCCCCGGGGCGTACACTGGTAAATGCAAAATTGCCCGATGCATCGGTTTGCTGGCTATACACGTGCGTACCAGACAAGGTCATGGTGACACCTGCCATGCTGCTTCCTGCAACATCTGTATAACTGGATACATGTCCGGAAATTGTATAATGCACTTCGTGAACAATCACAGAAAATGTTGTTGCATTTGTTTCTGTGCCATCATCAACTTCAATCGTAACCTCGGAGCTGCCTACCTGAGCTGTTGTTGGTTGAATGGTAATTGTATATGTATCACCATCATTACTTAACGAGATATGACTATCCGGGAGTAATGTCTGATCACTGGATGATACTGTAATAGTTAAGGGATCACCATCAATATCCGCTGTTATCACTGTGACATTCAGTGATGAATTTTCATCCATGTTTTGAGAACCAATATTTGAGAGTGTCGGCGCGTCATTGACTGATGCGACAGTCAATGTAAAGGTGGTGGTCGTTGTGATGCTGCCATCACTGGCAGAAATTGTAAGTATCGTGGAACCATGTTCGTTTGATGATGGCGTTATGGTTATTGTTCGTGATGATGACGCCCCATCTATTGTAATATTTTCATTGGCAACCAGGTTCGGGTTGGATGATGTTGCTGTGACCATTAGGCTATCACCATCTTCATCTATTACTGTAAAAGAGATGCCGCCAAGAACTGTGTCTTCATTGGTACTTTGATCTGAAATACTCGAAATGAGTGGACTGTCATTGACATTTTCAACAGTCAGATTAAATGTATCAGTAGCTGTTAGATTCGATGTATCTGATGCAATAATCAGAATGGAGATTGTGCCAACGTGTTCATTCAGAGGGGTTCCTGAAAAGTTTCTATTGATAACATCAAATGTCAGCCATGATGGCAATGGGCTGTTATCAGTAAGCATGGCTGTATATGAAATGGAATCTCCAACATCACTGTCACTGAATGTATTGGCGTCAAAAGTGAACGAATAGGCCGCATCTTCTTGTATGCTATCATCGGCAATGGGAATATCCAAGACCGGTGGATTATTGGTGTTGGTGACATTCAACTCAAAGGTATCGCTGATAGATGCCATTGACGTATCGGTTGCTGTAATTTTAATCATAATCACGCCATTATCAGCGTTGGTCGGCAAACCTGAAAATGTTCGCGTTGCGGGATCAAAACTTAACCATGATGGCAGTGGGCTGTCATTGGACTGGCTTGCACTGTAGGTCAATGTATCGCCAGGGTCTGCATCAATGAATGTATTCTCTGGAAAGGTATATTCATACGCTGTGCCTTCAATGGCTATCCGATTTGAAATGGAATTGGCCAGGATTGGGGCATCATTGACTGGGCTCACTGTAAGTTCAAAGGATTGACTGTTTGTCAATCCACCAGTATCAGTTGCTGTAACTGTCAGCGTAACAGTACCCCATTGATTGGCTGATGGTGTCACTGTCAGTGTTATTGATCCGGCCAGGCATGTATAAGAAATATTATTGATGGAAAGGATTGTAGGATCAGACGTTTCAAATGTCGGAATGATATCACAGGCAGGCGTTTCATAATCATTGAGTGTAAATGAGGTTGAATGGGAATCATCTTCATTCATTGTCTGAGGGCTAAGGCCTGTAATGGTTGGTGGCGCATTGGGAGCCACTGTGAATATGCCATGAGATCTTGATGCTGGTACATTGTTGAATAAGGCCTGAGAAATTGTAATATCCGATGTTTCACCAGATGTGCCGATTACAGTAAACTCAAGGTTTAAGAGCAAACCTGTACGCGTATATATATTGCTTGATGCTGCAAAAAGGGCATAAATTATTCCAGAAATATCTGTATTAAATGCATACAGATAGCTTTGACTGTTAAGCACTGTGCCTGTCAATGAAATTCCTGTGGCAGTAAGGACACTGGGATCGTAACCAATACTCAGATCAATAGATTCAATATCCAAAAAGGATAAATTGTTCAGAGTGAGGGGAATTGACAGCGATTGTGTTTGGTTTTGGATGGATGATGGTGGAAGCTCAAACATGTTATTTGTTGCATAAGCATTTAAAACACTTATAAAAAAAACAACTGCAAATAACACACTGTACTTAATTTGCCTGTATATTTTCATAATAACCATCCTTTGGCTTGATGTTAAAATATTTTAAATTGTAGCATTTAGATTTTGACAGTTGAAACAAAAGCCTTTTATTATTGTTGAATAATGTTCTTTCTACCTGCAAAATTAATGACAGCCCAACGATTGGCTTAATACAAGCAATTATGAAAAATTTAATTTTTATCGTGCATGTGTAGACTTGTAGCTGGCAGCAATTTTGCTTAACGATATAAAGAATAATTTGTCGTGTTTGTTCGAGAATGAAATACAATATCACTATTATCCTGATTTGATCTCATTTTCAACCCTTTATTTTTTTAAATGATACATTTACGTGCGGACTAAAGAAACCTGCTTTTTGGGCAACTGAACATTTATTTCTTGAAACCCTTTAATTTTATGAAATATCAACTGTGTTTGAATCTCTTGCCTGTTAAACTGAATTTTACCAGAAACACATTTGTTGTCATCAGTCAACGCATATTCACCCTTGATCTGATTGAACCGATGATCAAAAGATTGAATCAATGTCTGCATATGTCGGACAGGCCCCAGGATGTTTCCGGGTAAAATACTGGTCCATTTGATATTGCGTTGAATTGTTATGGGTAGAATGGGTATTGATGCAAAAATATAGGATAATGGAGAATATTTTTTTCCAGTCAACCGATAACAAATAAATTGATGCTGTTCAATGCCAAAATACAGCCGATCATGGGTATTATCAATTTGAAAAAAATAGGATCCATCAATATCCATCCGCACTGTCATTTGAATGGGTTCGCTATAGTCATTATTCATACAGAAATTAAATGAAAAGGTGTCATCCAAAATAAAATTCAGAATCTGGTTGCGTTTTCTTGAAAAAGTCAGTGGTTCAATCTGAGTTCCTTTGGTCAGAACATCATACTTGCATATGGATTTGTTTTGGTCAATACAATTGCTGAAATAAAATGGTGATGTAACCGAGCCAATGTTTGGCCAATATTGCACTTGCATGTGAATATGGGGCTGGGGTGAATAACCTGAATTGCCGCAGTTGCCAAGGACTTTCCCGGGTTTGACTTTATCACCCATTTTGACTTTGATTGATTTTTCCTGAAAATGAGACAATTCAATATAATAACCAAATATGGCATAGATGATAATATAGTTCCCCCAATTATGATTTTTATCCACCTCACCAATTGGACAATCTTTCAAGTCTGCAAAGACATCGACAATTGTACCTTCAACCGGTGACAAAACAGGTTTGCCATAACAATAATAATCTGATAACTGATCCCCTTGTTTGCAAAAGGTGTTACCCTGGTCATCGGTGATCACAAAATCATATGCATATTTCCAATTGCCCTGGTGGGTCCATTGATCATCAAAGCTTTGATAGACTGTCCAGATGCCTAAAAATGGTAAATATGGTTGTGGGGTAATTCTATCGAATCGAAGGGAATTATTTAAATAAAATGTCAATGATTTTTCAGGCACATCCTGCACATAGTCATTCATATAGGGATATCCAATTTGTCTTAGCACGTAAATAAATAACAGAACAACCACATTAAAAGGCAATGTAAACACCGGTATGCGAAACATGGACCATACAACTGATGCCGCATCCAAAATAAATACAGAAACAAATACCCCTGTAATTGATAGAAAATAACTGCGTCGTGAAGGAATTAAAAAAATGCCGCCCAGTGCAATTCCTATGAGGATAAAATTAAATGCTGATAAATTATAAAACGCGTGGGTAAAGCTGCCTTTTAAAAGGGCCAGGCAGCATACGCCTGTATAATAGGACACAATCAATAGAGAGCATGATATCAGAGAATTGCACAACAGGGCAATTAATATAAGGATTCCTGGCAAATCATAGGGCATGAATAAGAGATTGCCAGTTGTTTTAAAAAGTCCTTGCAAAAACATAGGGAGTTGTTGAATGTTTAGTCCTTCGAAGGCATAAAATGAGTCCACAAACAAAGAGCTGTAACGAACTGAAGCCAGATAAATTATGGTGCTTACAAGAAAAAATGGGATGTTTAACACTGGTAATCTCATTTGCAGTGTGAGGTAGGAATATAAGGCATAACTCAGCATGACAGTCAGTACCGATGTGCCAACTGTGAGTAATACTGATAAAACAGATATTTTAAATAAAAAGCCAATGGAAAATCCAACAATTAAAGAATTGTACGTGTAAATGGAGTGTACCAGATTTTGCTGCCGGATTCCGATTGCCCGAGCAAACAAAAGGGTTGTCATCCAGGAAATAACGCCTGAAAACGCAAGATTGGGGTTTAAAAGTGTTATTAAAAACAGAACCAGCCCGACCCACTTATTTCGCATAAATAATAGCATGGAATAACTAAAAAGCAGGTTATTGATGAGTTGGATGGTTATTTTTTTGTATCTGGTAATTTTTTTCATGGCATACTCTCAATTGTAAAAGCTTTGTAAAACCAAAAATCAAGCTTGTTTTTATAACAATATATTCTATAGTCAAGTAATTTGTAAATTTACCGGGTAAACATTTGTTTTATCTAAATAATCTAATTAAAGATAAAAAACTAAGGAAATTTTATCATGTATTTACCTAAAAAGACAATTTTTGATTCCTCAATTGCAATCTTTTTTTTGCATTACCTGTCACGTTTTTTGTTATTTATCTTGGGATGGCGTATTGAGGGAAAGGCACCTGAAATTAATAAATATGTATTGATTGCAGCGCCTCATACCTCAAATTGGGATTACTTTTATACGCTACTTTTAGCTTTTGCGTTGAAAATACCCATTTATGCGATGGGTAAAAAAGAACTTTGCCAGGGATATCTTGGCAAAGTTCTTATGTGGTTGGGTCTTGTTCCCATTGATCGAACAAAATCCAATAATACTGTTGACAGTGCCATTAAAGCATTTCAGGACAGAGAAAAAATGGTGATGGTAATCCCGCCATCAGGCACGCGAGCGCGCGTGAAACGATGGAAAAGCGGATTTTACCATATTGCATTTGGGGCCGGTGTTCCTATTTCATTGGGATACCTGGATTATTCAACCAAAACCGGAGGGACCGGTAAACTCTTTACACCAACTGGAAACTATGAAGCTGATATGATTGAGATCAAACAGAATTATAAGAATTATCAAGGAAAGTATCCAGATATGACATTGAACTATTTACCGGTTGAAGTCCCTGTTTAAAAAAAGGTTTCTCCAAAAAAAAGCCTTGATTTATTAACTAAATCAAGGCTTTTTTTATGCTGATTATTTGTTATGATCGGAAATGGTATCCCGATCATAACACGAATAATTTTTGTTTACATGTGCAAAAGAGAAGGCATTACATCATGCCGCCGCCCATTCCGCCCATGCCGCCAGCGCCCATACCAGGAGCACCGCCGCCCATTGGGTCAGCCTTTTCTTGTGGCGCGTCTGCAATCATTGCTTCGGTTGTAAGCATGAGACCAGCAACACTGCCTGCGTTTTGAAGTGCAAAACGAACCACTTTTGTGGGATCAATGACACCCGCTTGAATCAGATCTTCATATATATTTTTGTCAGCATTGTAGCCAATAGCACCTGATCCACTATTTTTGACTTTGTCAATAACAACAGAGCCTTCAACACCAGCATTGTTGGCAATCTGTCGCAATGGTTCTTCAATTGCTCGTTTGACAACATTTGCTCCCAGTTGTTCTTCACCTTCAAGGGTCAATTTATCCAAAGCAGGAATACATCGAACCAGAGCCACGCCGCCACCAGCGACAATACCTTCTTCAACAGCAGCGCGAGTTGCATTCAATGCATCTTCAACACGCGCTTTCTTTTCTTTCATTTCAGGTTCTGTTGCTGCGCCAACATTGATTACAGCAACACCGCCAATCAACTTCGCCAGACGTTCCTGAAGTTTTTCACGATCATAATCTGAGGTTGTGTCGTCAATTTGAGCCCGAATTTGTTTTACACGACCTTCAAGGTCACTGCGTGAACCAGCGCCATCAACAATGGTTGTATTATCTTTGTCAATATTGACACGTTTTGCAGTTCCCAGGTCATCCAGGGAAATGGATTCGAGTTTGATCCCCAGATCTTCAGAAATCATTTTACCGCCGGTGAGAATAGCAATATCTTCAAGCATTGCTTTTCGTCGATCACCAAAACCCGGCGCCTTGACTGCTGCAACCTGAAGTGTTCCGCGAAGTTTATTCACAACGAGTGTAGCCAATGCTTCACCTTCAACATCTTCAGCAATAATGATCAATGGCTTACCGGTTCGGGCAATGGATTCCAGAATGGGCAGAAGATCTTTCATATTGCTGATTTTCTTTTCATTGATCAGAATGTAAGGATCTTCCAGGGAAGTTACCATTTTTTCTGAGTCTGTGACAAAATATGGTGACAGATAGCCACGATCAAATTGCATCCCTTCCACAACATCCAAAGATGTGTTCATGCTCTTGGCTTCTTCAACTGTAATGACACCCTCTTTCCCAACTTTCTCCATGGCTTCGGCAATGATATTGCCGATTGTGGCATCATTATTGGCAGAGATTGTACCGACTTGAGCAATTTCTCGTTGATCTTTTGTAGAATTGCTCATGGATGCCAGTTCTTTTACAATGGCGTCAACCGCTTTCTCAATGCCGCGTTTGATTGACATGGGATTGTTTCCTGCCACAACCAGCTTCTGACCTTCTTCGTAAATAGAACGTGCCAGAACTGTGGCAGTTGTTGTACCATCACCAGCAGTGTCACTGGTTTTGCTGGCAACTTCTTTAACCATCTGTGCGCCCATGTTTTCAAACTTGTCTTCAAGTTCAATTTCTTTTGCAACTGTAACACCATCTTTGGTTACATTGGGCGACCCCCATGATTTCTCAATAATGACATTTCTACCTTTTGGGCCAAGCGTTACGACAACGGCGTCAGCAAGTGTTCTGACACCTTTTAACATAGCTTCTCTGGCTTTTGAATCATATTTGATTTCTTTTGCAGACATTTTATTATATCCCCTTACTTTTTTTTAGTTGTTGATTATTCAATTACGCCAAGGACATCATCTTCGCGCATGATTAAATATTCTTCACCATCAATTTTTACTTCAGTGCCTGAATATTTACCAAACAGAATCTTATCGCCTTCTTTAAGATCCATAGGTGCGCGAGTACCATCGTCTTTGACTTTACCATTACCCACAGCAACGACTTTGCCTTCTATGGGTTTTTCTTTGGCTGAATCCGGGATGATGATTCCGCCCTTTGTCTTGGTTTCTTCCTCAACGCGTTGGACCAAAATTCGATCTTGTAAAGGTTTGATGCTCATTTATAACCTCTCCTTTTTATTGAAAATAAATTATATTGGTTTTGGTTGCAACTTACGTGTTGCAACGACCATTTACATCCTAGCGAATCACCAGGTTTTTCTTTTTAATTGAAGAACCTGGTTTTTTTCATAATGACTGTTGCGAATGTCTACCTGATTTTATGAAAAAATCTATCAGGTGGGTAGTAAACCAACAATTGGATCACAAAAAGATCAATCATTGGGTTTGACAGTTAATCCGAAGTTGATTTAGCAGCAGTCTTTGTATCAGCAGTTTTCTGGGTAGTATCGGTTTTTTTGTCATCCGAACTATCTTTTGTTGTTGACGATTCAGTACTCTTCTTATTAGAGTAATCGGTTACATACCAACCTGATCCTTTTAAATGAAAACTACTTTGAGAAACGATTTTATGTAACTTACCCTGGCACTGGTTGCACGCTTGAAGCGGTGCATCTGAAATCTTTTGCCAGGCTTCCTCAATATTGCCACAGTTTTCACATTCATATTCATAGATCGGCATGATGACCTCCTGTTGATTTAAAATTTAGTTGTGTTATTCTTATGCACATTTACATAATGTGCAGTATTTAATTCCGAGTAACGCCCTGTTGAAAAAAAATATAGGTATCGTTTTGGTCTTGTCAAGGATTTTAAGCTGAAAATCCAAAAAAATATTTGCAATTTTTTTTCTGAATAATCATCAATTTTGGCATTGACATTTATAAAAAAAACAATTATCTTATTTGAATTTGAAATCAAAAAGGATTTCAATTATATTTGAGATCAAAAGGGATTTCAATTATATTGCATTAAGGTATTGCAAATCTGGAGAGGTTGCCGAGTGGCTGAAGGCCCCGCTCTCGAAAAGCGGTATCCGGTCAAAAGCTGGATCGTGGGTTCGAATCCCACCCTCTCCGTGGAGATAGCATAACAATCATGTTCAACCATTTAACTTGCGGAGAGATGTCCGAGCTGGCTGAAGGAGCACGACTGGAAATCGTGTGTGCTGCCAAAAGCGGTACCGAGGGTTCGAATCCCTCTCTCTCCGCCACCCTTCTTTAATCAACGATTATGTCCTATCTTGTGCTCGCACGAAAATATCGACCATCAACATTTGATGAAGTTGTTGAACAAACTCACGTTACACAAACGCTGAAAAATGCGGTTCAGTCGGGTCGAGTAGCGCATGCAATCTTGTTTTCTGGTCCCCGAGGGACTGGCAAAACAACCATTGCTCGTATTCTGGCCAAATCCATGAATTGCTATGATGGTCCCACTGAAACGCCATGCAATAAATGTCGTTCCTGTCTAGATATTGCTTCAGGCAGTGCTGTTGATGTTATGGAAGTGGATGGGGCTTCCAATAATGGTGTCGAACATATTCGTGACTTAAGGGATAAAGTGCAGTATCGGCCAGCTCACAGCCGCTATAAGATATATATTATTGATGAAGTTCATATGTTGAGCACCGCAGCATTCAATGCACTGCTAAAAACGCTTGAAGAACCTCCTGAGCATGTTTTGTTTATGTTTGCCACAACAGAACCTCACAAGATCCCCATTACAATTTTGTCCCGATGTCAGCGCCATGATCTGAGACGTGTTGGTTTAAATGCCATTACCAATCACCTTCACAGGCTGTGTGAAAAGGAAAACATTTCAGTAAAACAAGAACTGTTGTCAATGGTGGCACAGGAGGCTGGTGGCAGTATTCGCGATTCTCTCAGCTTATTGGACCAGGTGATTGTTTGTTTGGAAAATCAGGATGACAATCAAGAAGCCGATGTGTTGGATATGCTGGGTATATTGGATCGAAAAACGATATTCAGTTTATCTGGGGCAATAATTGAAGGCAACATTCCTGAGGCGCTGATGACCTTGCATGATATTTATGATCGGGGGCATGATTTAAAAAAGATGGTGATGGATTTAATTGCGCATTTCAGAAATTTGTTAATCGTAAAAATTGGCAAAAATACACAACGTCTGGTCAATTTGCCTTCTCATGAAATTGATGCAATGAAAAAGCAGGTAGAAAATGTCACTCCCTATTATATCAATCAGATTTTTGATGGTTTATTTCAGGAAGAAAATTTTATTCGATATGCGCCACAGCCGCGTCTGGCATTTGAAAAGACGCTGGTCAAAATAGCATCCATTCAACCGGTTCTCGAACTGGATCGCCTGATTCAAAAAATTGATACCCTTCAAAAAACGATTGCAGATAACCCATCAGCAAAAATTGTTTACAATCGAGTGGAAAAACCAGTTCCACCTGTTCAACCAGTTGCAGAACAACTAGAAACCCGAGATACACCTGCAAATCAAGATTTATCCCCCAAAAAAACAGACACAAATAAACCACCTGCTGTCCGAAAAGAAAGTCTTCAAGACGTTCCATTAAAAGAATCCTATCAAGAAATTCATGATACACTTGACACAAGCTGGAAAAAATTGCTAACACACTTTCAACAAAAATCACCATCAAATGCATCCCTTCTCAAGGATGCCATATTAACAGGCAGAACATCGGAAAAAATTACTATTGAAGTGAATGCGACCCCGTTTGTATTTGATAAGATCAAGGAAAAACAGGGTGAACTTGAACAGATATGCCATGATTTTTTTCAGCAGTCCATTGCCATTGAATGGGTTCGGGGTAAAGAATCTGAGTCTGCTCTTACAGTTCAAAAAAAAAAGAATGAGCAGGAACAGATAATGAAAAAAAATGCCCGGGAGCATCCTTTGGTTCAGGAGGCATTGCGCTTGTTTGATGGCAATATTGTTGAAGTCAGACTGTTAAAGAATACGTGATACATCACACTGGTCGGTGATAGATTTATCGATCAATACATTGTCAAAAATACACAATTCAACACGCATGTGTTGCAAGTTAAGGAGTACATTATGAAAGGTATGGCCAACATGATGAAGCAGGCCCAGAAGCTTCAGTCAAAAATGTTGAAAATGCAAGATGAACTGGCTGATCGCACTGTTGAAGGATCAGCTGGCGGCGGTATGGTAAAAGCCATGGCCAGTGGTAAACAACAGCTTATTTCCATTGAGTTGGAAAAGGAAGTTGTTGATCCTGAAGATATAGAAATGTTACAAGACATGATCGTTGCAGCAGTCAATGATGCCTTGAACAAATCACAGGAAATGGTTTCTGGTGAAATGTCAAAATTGACTGGTGGATTGAACATCCCAGGATTAATGTAATGCGTCATTATCCGCCATCACTTATCGCATTGATCCGACAATTATCAAAGCTTCCCGGAATTGGCGAAAAGTCAGCCACACGACTGGCGCTTCATATTTTAAAATCATCTGCTGGTGATGCCAAAAACCTGGCTGATTGTATCTATGCGGTTAAAGAAAAAATTCATTTCTGTCCGGGATGCTTTGGTTTAACTGATCAGGCTTTGTGCCATATTTGTAGCGATCCAGATCGTGTGAAAAACACAGTCTGTGTTGTTGAGCAAACTGATGATATGGCATCAATCGAACGTTCCGGTTCCTTTAAAGGGATGTATCATGTTCTTCATGGCACATTGTCCCCCATGAATGGTATCGGGCCGGATGATATTCGCCTGAGAGAATTATATTCAAGGGTTGAAAAAGATCGTGTTCATGAAATCATTATCGCCACCAGTACCAATGTTGAGGGTGAGGCCACTGCAACTTATATTGTCGAGCAATTATCGGCCTTACCTGTTAAATTATCTCGGATTGCCACAGGCGTACCCATGGGCGGTGATTTAAAGTTTGTTGATCAGATAACGTTAAAATGTGCTTTGGAAAGAAGGTATGAATTTGAAACGCCTGATCACTTAAACAAATAAATATGAAAAGGAGATTAATAATGAAATTAAAAAGCTATATTGTGATTCTCGTAAGCATGTCTGTAATGGCATGCACTACAACCTATGCCTGGGATAAAGTTGGGTATATCAACCTTCAACGACTGGTGAATGAATCCAACATGGGAAAAGCGGCAAAAGCTGACATTGAAAGGCTGAGACAGGAAAAGCAAAAGGCTATTGACACTCTGCTTAAAGAAATACAAGAACTTAAAGCGTTGATTGAAAAAAATGGCGATTTAATGGGTGAAAAGAATAAGGCTGCTAAACTTGAAGAACTTCAAAAAAAGTACAAAAAATACAAACGAATGGTTGCTGATGCCAAAGAAGAACTTGCCAATGAAGATAGCAAGCTGGTTTCCACTATTCTTGAAAGGGCTGATAGTGTTTTAAAGCAGGTTGCTAAACAAGAAAAATTTACGATTATCATTAAAGATCCAGATGCCATCGGATACCTGGATCCCAAAGTAGATATTACCGATCAGGTGATTCGGGCATTTAATAAAGTTGCTAAATAACACCCATCCATATCTTCGGAGACAATCAGATCAGCCTGTTTTCCAGACCTTAAACCGACGTTTTTCCTTCGACCAGCACAGTCAGGTTTTGAACAATATCATGTAGTTCATCGACCTGAGTTTTCATTTGACCCGCATTATTGGCAATACGTTCTGAATTTGTGGATGTTTCCTGGACGTTTTTATCAATATCCTGAATTGCCTGGTTGATTTGCCCAATCCCCTGGGATTGCTCAGTGGATGCATTATCAATTTCTTGAACCAGTTGACCCACTTTTTCACCACTTTCTCCAACTTTTGTGAACCCTTCATTGGTCTGGGAGACAAGCAATGCGCCATTTTGGACTTTCTTTACTGTATCTTCAATGAGTTTTGCTGTGTTTTTAGCAGCCTCGGCTGATCGCATGGCCAGGTTTCGGACTTCATCTGCAACAACCGCAAAACCAGCGCCGGCTTCACCTGCTCGCGCCGCTTCAACAGCCGCATTTAATGCCAGAAGATTGGTTTGAAATGCTATTTCATCAATGGTTTTAATTATTTTTGATGTTTCTTCACTGGCTTTTGATATTTCCTCCATTGAATCATTCAGTTCCTGCATGGATTGACTGGTATTGGTCATTACCGAGTTGGTATTTCGCATTAATTCATTGGTTTGACGCGCATTATCGGCATTTCTATGGGTCATGGATGATATCTCTTCCAGGGATGATGTTGTTTGTTCAATTGAAGACAATTGTGAACCTGATTTCTCTGTCAAATCATGGCTTACTGACAAAATATCACCCGCATTGGTGTCCACATGATTGGCTGTGTTTCGAAGTTGTTCCGCCATATTCCAGAGTGGATCGGCGATTCTTTTGGATATGAAAAATACGACCACTGACAACAGAATCAGGGCAACAATGCTGGTAACTATTGTCATGACAATCATTTGCACTGTATGTTCCATAATTTTTTTGTAAGGCGCGCAAATGGCAAAACTCCAGGGGGTTTCACTTCGTCCAATACTAATGGGTGAAAAATATACATACCCCTTTTCGCCTGTAGCCTGCAAGCGAACTGTTTCGTCCATTGGTTGTCCATTTTTTATTGCATTGAATGTTTTGTCAATGGTGTATTCTTTAATATTTTTGCCTGTCAATGATGGATGCGCTACAAACAAACCAGAATTGGAAACCAGGAATGAATAACCTGTGCCATAAGGTTTTATTTTTAAGATCAGATTTTCAAAAGATTCTAAAGAGATATCTACGCCAGCAACGCCAATGGTTTTACCATTGACTTTGATCGGTGCAACCAGGCTTGAAATCAACATATCTTGACCTGCAACAGGATAAACATATGGATCCACAATACTTTCCTTACCGGTTCGCAGGGATATTTGGTAATAGTCTCCAGAGCCTTCTTTATCATAATCCAATAAGGGTTCAAGGTTGATTTTCCCACCGCCCCGATTCCAATATGGAATGAAACGACCGGTTTTATCATGACCGGGTTTATCTTGATATTCAGAATCTTTATTATCCAATGCATTGGGTTCCCAGCATGTCCATACACCAATTAGAAAAGGGTTTGTTTTTAAAATATGCTGCATAACTGTATTCAGTGTATCTCGACTGGGAACATTGTTGGCTGATTTCATGCCTTCAAACATAAGGGCCATGACTCTGGCAATACTCATACTTTCTTCCAACTTAAGATCAATTTCATTGGCATATCGTGCAGCCATTTCATGAGTTTTATCAATAGCTTCTTTTTCGGCCATTGAACTTGTTTGAAAAGTAACAATACCAATTGTTACTGTAAATGCGATAAAAGCAACTCCTGATATGATCATCATCATTCGGAGCTTTAGGTTA
>Ga0272440_1001032_pt1 | contig 23252 bp, 19 predicted proteins | sample SSMMMBAug17_FD_192440 | JGI IMG/M metagenome (GOLD analysis project Ga0272440, IMG submission 192440) | Marine sediment archaeal communities from Little Sippewissett salt marsh, Falmouth, MA, United States - SSM-MMB-Aug17 | ecosystem: Environmental > Aquatic > Marine > Wetlands > Sediment ...
CAGTTTTTCTCCGGATTATAGATAAAGTTATTTTTGATATATGAATTTGTCTGCAACTCATTTCCAAGAGAATGAAGTTCCTCCTTGTCAATCAATTGCTGGGCAGCTGCTCTGAGTATGCTCAACTTATCAAGAACCGAACTGATTTTCAACGATACTTTTTCAGCAATATCGCCACTTTTATCTTTAAGGAATACTCGAAAAATAATTTCCCCTTTTATCTTTAACATATAATCGTTTGGCACGTAGAGACGTAGCATGCTACGTCTCTACAGAACAAAAACCCCGATGAACATATTTTTTCAAATGGGGGAACTTATTTTCAGAGCATTCCTAAGTATGATACCGGTTTGATCTACTGACAGTGAAAATCTTTTTTGATCTCATTATGAACATCTATAGTTTGTGATTTTTTACAGATGCCATTGTAAGACCTCACACGTTTCATTGTCGATTGATTCACAGTTAATTCCCACAAGTAATATGTCGATTTTTGATCCTGATTAAAGCCCATTGCATAAATATATCCATCTGATGATAATTGCGGGAACATGTTGAACGAACTGACTTGTTCAAGATCACTGATTGAAGGCACTATTGATTTTTAATTATTTGTTCGAAAAAGATGTGATGACATTTTATTGAAAAAAAAACATTGAAAGTAAAAAACGATGCAAAAATAATAATGAGCAGAATGGAGCTCAAGTCAGATTAATTTTTTTTTGCTTAATAAAAAATGATTGTTTTCAATCAAAAGATATGGTATATTACCAGATTCATTTTATTCATAGCCAATCAGACTGATAAAATCGGTTCTGGTTATTTATTAGATAAAATAAAGGAGAACTTAAAAATGCGTATCAAACGAGGTTATAAAGCGCGTCGAAGAAGAAATAGAGTATTAAAGCTGGCCAAAGGTTTTCGTGGCGGACGAAGCAAGCTGTTTCGTACAGCAGCAGATTCTGTGGATAAAGCATTGTCCTATGCATACAGAGATCGAAAACAGAAAAAACGTGATTTTCGAAAATTATGGATTATTCGAATCAATGCAGCAGCACGCATGAATAATTTGTCTTATAGCAAATTTATTCATGGATTGAAAAAAGCAAATATTGATCTGGATCGAAAAGTTCTGGCAGAACTGGCTATTGCAGATCCACCGGCATTTACGCGCGTTGCAAATGCTGCATCAGCGGCCATTGCTTGAAAGTACGTTGCTTTATTTTGAAGAATAAAAACAGATACTGTGAAACAAATAAGCAGATATGATCTGTCAGATTTCTTATTGTGGATGCGTTGTTAATAACGACCCATTCAGGTGGGACACGTATCGTATCATGAATATTTCCTACACAATAACTATGATGAAGAGGCATAAATGAACTCTGTCGGCAATATGCTTGAACAAATCCAATCCGATGCCATGGATGCCCTGGCATTGGCAACAGATGAAAAAGAGATTCAGGATATTCAAACCCGATTTTTGGGACGAAAAGGAGCACTGACCCTGTTTTTAAGAAACATCTCTGATCTTCCGAAAAATCAAAGGCCTGAAGCAGGAAAATCCGCTAATATTCTGAAAAAAAAGCTGGAGAATGTGTTTCTGGATGCCATAAACGATTGCAGACGAAAAAAACAGGAACAAGAATCAGATATTGATATTTCACTTCCGGGACGACCCGCATTTATTGGATCTAAGCACCCTCTTACATTGATGAATCAGGAAATATGCGATATTTTTTCGCAACTTGGTTTTGAAATTGTTGAAGGTCCTGAAGTTGAGTTGGATTATTACAACTTTGAAGCCCTGAATATTCCCAAGGATCATCCAGCACGTGATATGCAAGATACCTTTTATATTTCCGACAATGTCGTGCTTCGAACCCATACATCACCCCTTCAAATTCGGACAATGGAAAAACGTAAACCACCGGTACGAATTATTGCACCCGGTAAAGTTTATCGCTGTGATTCGGACATCACACATACACCGATGTTTCAACAAATTGAAGGGCTTATGGTTGATGAAAATATTCATTTCGGCCATCTAAAAGGTATTTTGACAACATTGGTCCAGCATATTTTTGATGAGCATACAAGTTTGAGATTTCGGCCCAGCTTTTTCCCATTTACAGAGCCCAGTGCAGAAGTTGATATGCAATGCGTGATGTGCAGGGGAAATGGCTGCCGGATTTGTTCTCACACTGGCTGGCTTGAAATATTGGGCGCAGGTATGGTACATCCGGCTGTTTTTGAGAATGTTCAATACGACACGAATCAATATACCGGATTCGCTTTTGGGATGGGTATCGAAAGAATCGCCATGCTTAAATATGGGATTGACGATATCCGAAAATTCTATGATAACGATATCCGATTCCTCAATCAGTTCTAAGAGGTTAGCATGAAAGTAAGTAAAAACTGGTTAAATCAATATGTTAAAATCAAATCAGACAATAATTTTCTGGCGGATGCCATGACAATGGCTGGATTGGAAGTTGAGTCTGTTTTTGATCCTTACGCATACTTGCAAAAGGTTGTAGTTGGAAAAATTCGCAGCATAACTGCCCATTCTAATGCAGATAAATTAAAGTGTTGTAAGGTAGATATTGGTGAGCGTGAAATACCTGTTGTATGTGGTGCCCAAAATATTTTCGAAAATGCATTAATTGCCTGTGCATTACCTGGAACATGTTTGCCTGATGGTAATGTTTTAAAAAAGACTGTCATTCGGAATGAACCATCTGAGGGAATGATTTGCTCGGAAAAAGAATTGGGGATTGGTGATGACAGTAATGGCGTCATGATTCTTGATGACACCTATCAACCGGGCAGCCTCATAAAAGATGTTTTAGACTTGACAGACATCGTTTTTGAGATTGGTCTGACACCGAATCGTCCAGATTGTGCCAGTATGATTGGTGTGGCGAGAGAAATCGCTGCGATCGAATCTGAAAAATTGAATTATCCTGAAATTTCTTTTGATGAAGCCGGGCCGGATTGCGAATCCATGACATCAGTAACAATTGAAAATCCAGATCATTGCCCAAGATATGCTGCACGTATAATTGTAAATATTCAAATTGCACCATCCCCCCAATGGTTACAGAAACGTTTGCGGGCAATCGGTTTACGTCCCATCAACAATGTTGTGGATATTACCAATTTTGTCATGATGGAATCCGGGCAACCTTTACATGCATTCGATTACGATCTTCTTGATGAAAATCGGATTGTTGTTCGGACGGCCAATAAGAATGAAAAGTTTACGACCCTGGATAAAAAAGAGCGCACAATGGACAATGACATGTTATTCATTTGTGATGGTAAAAAACCGGTTGCAGTTGCAGGTGTCATGGGCGGATTAAATTCAGAGATTAACGATCATACCAAACGAGTGCTACTTGAAAGTGCTTATTTTAATCCAACCAGTGTCAGACGAACATCCAAACGTTTGGGGTTAAGCACAGATGCTTCCTACCGGTTTGAGCGGGGAATTGATCCGGATGGTGTCATATGGGCAATAGATCGGGCGGCCCAACTGATGAAAGATATTTGTGGGGCGACCATATGTAAAGGGATGATCGATAATTATCCATCACCTATGGAAATGGTTCGGGTGGATGTTGACATTAAGCAACTTCATCGGCTGATTGGTATCGAACCGGACCGCAAACAAATTAAATCGCTGTTGTCATCAATTGAATTTACAGTGAATGACATTGACGATGATCTTATTCAAATTCATGTGCCTTCTTATCGCGTTGATATAAAACGTCCGCAGGATATTATGGAAGAAGTTGCCCGGCTGGTTGGTTACAATGAAATCCCCATTGTTACACCCAAATCTCCGATTCAAGCTGAAAAGCCATCAAGACATCTTCAATACCGAAATCGAATAAAGGAATACATGACCGGATCAGGTTTTTCAGAGGCAATCAATTATAGCTTTATTTCTGCCGAATCTGCTGATCTTTTAAATTTGCCATCAGATGATTCATGTCGTAAAGATGTAAAATTGCGCAATCCCATCTCAGAAGATCAGGCTGTCATGCGGACGTCATTAGTTCCTGGCATGATGGAGACTGTGCGTCGAAATTTAAATAAAAAAAACATACACCTTAAACTATTTGAAACAGGCAAAGTATTTCTTAACCATTCCAATGCACCTTTGCCAAAAGAACGAGAATCGCTTATCATGGTCTGGACAGGTGCTGCACAGGCGCAAAGTTGGCAACAACCTGAAAGATCCTGCGATTTTTATGACTTGAAGGGTGTGATCGAAACATTAATGCATCGACTGAATATAAAAAAAGTCAGCTTTGTCAAACCGGAAAAAGCAGCTTATCGTTATTATCGTCCTGGTTATGTCGCACAGATTGAAGTTAAAAAAGAAATGATCGGCATGGCAGGAGAAATTCATCCTGAGGTGTTAGATAATTATCAAATTCGTCAACCAGTTTATATATGCGAAATAGATTATGAAATGCTATACCAATTGATACCTGAAAACATTATTGCCAAACCATTGCCACGATTTCCTTCAACATTCAGAGACATCACATTGATTCTTGATAGAAATGTTCAGGCTGAAGCGATTATCAACTTCATGCGATCCGGTAATGAAAAATTGGTTGCTGATATTGAAGTGTTTAGTGTTTATGATGGAGAACCCATTCCATCAGGCAAAAAAAGCATGTCATTTAGAATTACTTATCAATCATGGGAAGAAACACTTAAAGATGATAAGATAAATAAACTTCACAAAGAAATTGGAAAAACTGTGATTGAAACTTTTCAAGCGGATTTGCCTTAGATAAGGAATGTTCGGAAAATAGGTTGCTCATTTTTTTTTAATCGTCCAAAAAAAAGGTCGTCTAGAGACGTAGCATGCTACGTCTCTAGAAGTACATTTACCTCAAAACAAACAATATCAATAATGGGGAAGTTATTTTCAAAAAAGCCCTAACTTATATATTTGGAGAATTTTCATGAAGTTTTATCTGGGGGAAAAGAATATCGGCAATGAAGCCACCAAAGATCAGGTTGATCAAGTCATTAGCTGTTTGAAAAACAAAGGATGGGATGTTTCATATGGTACAAAGGAAAATTCCTTGAAATCTGATGATGAAAAGATAAAACAAAAAGAATTGGAAGATGCCTTTGCAGATGATTTTATGACTTGCCTGAATATTTTAGGTTTGTAATCATGTAAGGAAAAAAATGATGTCTGAGCACTCCCATATCAAAATTATTGCCCAAAACAAAAAAGCACGCTTTGACTATTTCATTGATGATGAATATGAAGCTGGAATTTCGTTAACAGGTTCAGAAGTCAAATCCCTTCGAATGGGAAAGGCTAGCCTTAAAGATGCCTATGCAAAAATAAAGAATGGTGAAATTTTTGTGTATCAGATGAATATTTCGCAATATCCTTTTGCTTATTACAGCAATCATCAACCCAAACGTCCAAGAAAGCTGCTGCTTCATAGACATGAAATCAAACGTTTATTAGGAAAAACTCAGGAAAAAGGGTATACGCTTATTCCAATCAATATCTATTTTAAAGGAAGTAAGATTAAGTTAACTATTGGATTGGCAAAAGGCAAGCAAAAGTATGATAAACGTGAGGCCATCAGAAAACGTGATGAAAAACGAGATATGGCCCGAGAAAGAAAAGAATGGCGTTAATTGGGTCTTTATGATCCCTCAATCATTAAAGGCCGAGAACTATTTCCACTACTTGTAATTCCTTTGGATATAACCAGTTGTTGCCCTACACGTCGGCCATCATTGACAACAGACGCATTTACATTTGATGCTGATGTCCGATGTGTTCGAATATGCGGATATCGATTATGTAAATAGTCGGTTAATCCTGGATCTGTAATATTGATTAAGGCCTGATCTTCGGCAGCACTTTTGCGTTTTAAACGTCGTTGCTGGCGTTTTAATTTGTATTGAAAGCCATCAATGATACCCTCCGCAAAATCAGCACGTCTATGATGGCTCAATTTTTTTTCTTTTTTGTAACTTTTCCATTGCGATTCGATAAAGTTACGAACAAAATAATAGACATACTCAGCAATTTGAATATTTTGGGAGGTGCCACTCAATTCAAGCACTCTTCCCATTTTTTCTTTTTCTACCACATAAGCCGGCACCCATATGCATTCTACATAATAGTATTGATTCAATAAAATTGAAAGCGACCGCATATCTCTGGATTGTCTCAACGCAGGTTTACCCACAAAGATACTTTCATATGATCGATTTGTTTTGTTTTTGATTGACGAGATATTGAATCGTGTCATCAATTCATTGGCTTTGGTCATGGCCAATTCAGCTTCGTGCTGATTGCTGCTTTCAGCCAGAGCCATTAGCTTTTGAATACGAATTAACAGGCGGTCTTCATCTGATGAAATTTCTGAATGAATGCGATCTTCAAGTGTTGGATAACTGCCGCTGGCTTTTGGATTGGCGCGTAATAAGATACATGCACGTTGAAAAGCTGGTCCATGCGGTTTTTCGAACTGTCCGCCCAAAATTTCCTGTGCCAATTGATGGGCCATTTCATGGTGAAGTATTTCCCGAACGGTCCCCCATGAATAATTTTGAATGAGATCGCGGCTCAGGCATATTTCTCGTTTTTCAAGTGACCAGTAGCCCCATTTACCTTTCATATCGCTTAATGAAAAAGTGGGATTGATAAAATTTTTGCGAATTGAATCACTCAAACGATAGGAGGCCTGTTTCCATTCAGCCATTAGACCATGAAGAATGCGTCTTTCAAACTCAATCTGAAGGCTGGAGCGTGTATTGTTATTATTTTTCATAGTCAACTAGCTGTCTTGATTGTTTTCCTGACGTACATTAAATTCAAGTTTCCATTTTTGATCATTTTCATGAGATGCGCACCACAATTCAAGCGTCCCAATTTCTGTTGCCGACACCTGAAGATTTATTGGAATCATGGTTCCTGTACTGTCATTATCCATTTCCAGTTGGGTTTCCATGGATGTAATCAGGCTGATATCATCCTGGCCTGTTTCTGCAAATGAACCGATTTTTTCCTGTTTTCGTGTGTTTGATGCATAAAGATCAAACTTGACCTGTTCACCCACAATTAACCCAAAACTTTGCCCACTTATTTTCCCCTCCGAACCTTCTTCCATGCCAAATGGCGCCACACATAAATATTTAACAGGTATTGACATGCCAGGAACTGCGGGAAGCGATGGTTCGATCCCGATATAGTAAGATTTATTCAGCCCCGCACGTATTCGTATTCCTTTACCTTTTCGGGCCATGCCATAGTAAGCCGCACCTTTTGCCACAGCCAGGTCAAAATGCTGGTTAGTCAATTCTCGAATGGCAGTATTGGAATCTCGCCAGGCAGAAATGGCTTGAATGGTTCGTTTGCGCATGATTTTAGATTTCATCACGCCACCATTGAATAATATCGCTGTTGGATATTGGTTGCCATCCTGTGCATGATGCTTGAGGAATTTTGCCAAATGATGCGTGATAGCCGGATCAGAGCTATATTCCAGCCCCATTTTTTTCATTCCCACACGTTTGTATTGAACCGGTTCTGTGTCCTTGTCACATAAAGGAAAAAATCCTTCACTAATATTGTCATTCAGCTCTTCTCGCGTGAGACGACTTTCAATTGTTCCGCCAATTAAACTGCTACCACGCCCCAGTATCGTAATAGGATAGGTTCTTTTTTTCGAGTGTGAATAAAGTTCTTCCTTTGCTTTGCGACAGCTTTGCCACAGACCGCGCATTTGCCATGCATTGAGTTTATGACCTTCTTCTGATACTTTTTGAGCCACAACATGAGCCAGCGCGATATCCATATTATCTCCTCCAACGAGTAAGTGATCCCCAACAGCAATACGCTCCAGAGTCAATTCACCATTAATTTCAGAAGCTTGAATCAGGCTAAAATCTGTGGTTCCCCCACCGACATCACAAACAAGAATACGATCACCGACATTGATTAGATTTCGCCAATTTTCCCCCTGTTGTTCTAACCATGCATAAAATGCGGCTTGTGGCTCCTCCAATAAAGTAATATGTTTTAGACCAGCCAATTCTGCGGCTTTGACAGTTAAATCTCGTGCCACAGCATCAAATGAGGCTGGTACAGTTAAAAAGATTTCCTGATTTTCAAGGAAAAGGGTGTCATTATCATCAGCAATTTCATGGTTCCATGCATTACGAATATGGATTAATATATCGGCTGTAGCCTGAACAGGAGATCTTTTTTGCGTGTCTTTTGGGCTATCCCAGGGGAGAATAGATGCATTTCGATCAACACCTGTATGACATAGCCATGACTTTGTTGATGCAATCAATCTGTTGGGAATTTCAGCCCCGCGATTTCTGGCAAACTCACCCACTGCATGTGAAAGTCCTTTTTCCCAGGGGAGTTCCAAAGCGCCATTTGGCACATCATTTTCACCCGGAATAAAAATAAATGAAGGCAGTGTGTCGGAATGACCAATACTACCCGCATCGACAAGTTGTGGCATTTTGAATATCTTTATTTCCGACAAATCAGATGAATCATTTGGAATTGAACAATATGCAACAACGCTATTTGTGGTTCCCAAATCAATTCCGACAATATATTTTGGCTCATCCATGATACCTCCATTGTTAATGGCTTTGGAAGGCTCTGAAAATCAATTCCCCATATATCTTGAACGTATAATTGTTTGGCACGTAAAGACGTAGCATGCTACGTCTCTACAGAACAAACACCCCGATGAACATTTTTTTTAATGGGGAACTTATTTTCAGAGCGTTCCTTTGTTTATTCTGGCAGATGATGTTATTAAGGAAATCTCTACAATACATTTACCTCAAAACGAACAATATCAATAATGGGGAATTTATTTTCAGAGAATTCCTTAGTATATTTATTTTATTTCAGGTGTCAAGGGGAAATAATGTTAAATACTGAATGTAAGCAGCACATTTGATCGCCTTGCTTTTAGCCCTTAAAGCGCGTTCTATGAACAGTCCATTCAAATAAATTATGTAACACCTTCTCAGATCTACTGCAAGATTAACCTTTACCTTTATTCTGATTCCTGAAATTTGGCCATTGATAAAAAAGCGTCAAAAACACCCGCCTCATATTGCTTAAAAGTAGAAGTACGTTGAATTCGTTTAAGTATGCTGTGTGAATGATCAAAAATTTGACTCAGATATTTCCATTGTTCTTTCATTTTTCCCAGAACATGCCCAGGTCCAGACAATACGTTTTGGTATTGATTGTAAAGGTCATCATGAAAAGCCTTTAAGCGGGGAATTTCAATTTGAACGTGAGAATCATCAATCATTTCCCCTAAAAAAGGATTGCTTAGCAGGCCTCGTCCCATCATGATACCATCAACTGATGAAAACCGCTTGCAAATCATTGTAAAATCTGAAGGGGATCGAATATCGCCATTATAAATAACAGGATTTTTGGACACAGAAAGGCATTTTTCAAACTGCTCTAGATTGGGGGTGCCTTCATACATCTGAACGCCAGTTCGCGGATGAATAATCAAGCCAGATAAGGGATACGCATTAAAAACAGGCATGAGAGTTCGTATCTCATCTGCATGATATCGACCCAATCGCACTTTAATGGATAGCCGATTTGGAATCTTGACCAATACTGTTTCTAAAAATCGATCAATGATTTCCGGATAGGGCAAAAGGCCGGTACCTCTCATTTTATTGGCAACCATTGCGTATGGGCATCCGAGATTCCAGTTGATTTCATCATAACCCAGATCAAATAGTTTGATTGCCATATTAATAAACCCTTGAGCATCTTTACTTAGCAATTGGGGCGTTAAAGGCAGTGCTTGATTATTTTGCGGTAAAACATCCTTAATGTGCTTATTGGAAATTTTACGACTAACAGTTGTAATAAAGGGACTGACAGCCATATCAATCCCTTTGAAATGACGACTGAATGCATTACGATAAAGAGCTTCAGTAAGCCCGCGCATGGGTGCCATGTAACGTTTCATAATAAAAAAGCTTTATGCAAAACGTGAATAATCTATCCCACGTGAATCTGCTCGTTCTTTAAACCATTCATTTTCATCACTCGGTGGGGTAATACATTCATTTTCAGGCTTTCTTTCAAGACGAATGGCTTCAGCAGGACATGAAGTAATACACAAACCACAACCAATACATTTATCTTTTATGACTTCATAGGCCTCATCGCCTTCACGAATTGCCTCGATTTGACATCGCTCCGACGCGCAAAGACCACAATTTTCGCAAAGATCCGGATCAATGACTGCATAGTAATTTGAATGAATCGCATTTTTTATTCCCAGCTCATTGATAGAACGCAACACACCACAACAACAACCGCAACAATTACAAATATAAAACTGTCCATCTTGAACATTACTGGTCATATGAACCAAACCGGCCTCTTCGGCCTCTTGAAGTATTTTGTAAGCTTCTTCTTTGGTAATAACACGTCCGCCCCAGGGATTGTTTCCCTCAAAAACACCCGGCGCAGGCGCAATTCCCATACATACTTCAAGGGGCTTATCGCATCGCTGATCCAGCAAGGCTTTTTCTTTTTTACAAATACATTCATTGACAGCAAAGGATTTGCCTTTTTCGATAATTGTTGAAACTTTTTCAAAAGGAAGGGCGGCCTGTGTGTTTTGTATTTCATTTTCAATGGGGATGACTTGCATGAGTTGAGGCGTATTTTCGAAAAATTGCTTGCCAAAAACAGGGTTGTATTCCTCACATAATTCTGCAAATTCACGATCCATTCGTTTGAGTTGAAATTCATATATACCGAAAACCCAGGGAAGCATTTTGTAAATCTGCACTTCACCAAAATCAACACCAAAAAGTTGACCTTTTTGCCACATGGTTTTCATCATATCAGAAAGACCTTCCTGAGGACGACCGGTACGCTCGGCGACTTGTTCGGGTGTTTCAAAGCTTAATCGTAAATCACAAAACAAGTCGGCTTCATCAGGCGTAAATATTTTTTTGAGAAGTTTGATTTCTACACCGCTTTCAGTTTCAGGAAAGCCATTGGGCAGTGTATCTAAAACTTTTGATAATTTTTTATAAATGTCTTTGCTGTCAGCCATAATATTTTTCTCCTATATTGATTTGATTCGCATTCGGTTTTGGTGGCAAAGCCAAACAGTTTTTTTATATGAATGTGAATCGAATGATTGAACTTAAATTAAGGGTATAGGGATTGACTGTCCCCCTGGTGTAAGTTTTGACCGATAATCCTCAAGATAGCGGTTTTCATCACGCGCCCAATAAATTGAATGAATATCTACCGCACGAAGCAAAACTTCTTCACGAGAATCTGAGGCTTCAGCAAATATATCTCCCATAGGGCCGACCAGTTTACTTTTACCGCAAGTATTATTTCCAACTGTATTAATTCCCATTATAAAAATTGAATTGTCAAGCGCACGAGCCGGCAGTTGAATATCCCATCGTCGAGATGCTGCAACACTCCATACTGAAGGACAAACAATCAGTTCGGCACCTTCAAGGGCCAGAAGTCTTGATGGTTCTGGAAACTCCATTTCGTAACAAATCAAAACACCAATTTTGGCAAAATTTGTTTCAATAATTGGATATTTAATTTCACCCATTTTAAATATTTCATTTTCTCGCCCCCATAAAAGGCTTTTACGAAGCACACCCAGCAACTCCCCATTTTGATCAATAACCGCTGCTGCGATATAGAGATTATTCTTGTCATCCTTTTCTGCAAATGAACTGATAATGACTGAATTGGTTTTTAACGCTTCTTCTCGGAGTCTCGTAATTGTTGGACCATCGGTGGTTTCTGCCAGTTCCATAAAGGCATGTTCGGATAAATAATAACCGGTTGTCCATAATTCTGGAAAAACAATTAAGTCGGCTTCATCAGAAATCTGCCGCATAAATTGGATCCCACGCTTGATATTTGCTTCAACATCATTTAAAATTGGTGTAAGTTGAATGGCAGCTACTTGAAACACTTTTTATGCTCCTTTTCATCATATCGATAATACGTTCCTCGTTTTGAACTTGACCTTTATTAATCATTGGTCAAAAAAATGCTAAGGAATACTCGAAAAATAAGTTCCCCATTGATCTTGAACGTATAATAGTTTGGCACGTAGAGACGTAGCATGCTACGTCTCTACAGAACAAAAACCGATGAACATTTTTTAAAAAAAGGAACTTATTTTCACAGAATTCCTAACCTATCCTTACGAACGAATGATATACAATGATTCAATATATAAACTATTGCATAATGTCAATGTTATTTCGTATCGGATAGTTTTTTCAGTTCATGCAAAACCTGCTCGATACCAAAATAAAATAAATATAGTGAAAAAACTTGAATGATTTGATAAAAAGAATTCAATATGTTTTTATTACCCTTTTGTTGGATAAAAACGAACGAAACAAATAGAGAGGTTTTTTATATGACAAATGCTACAATACAGGCGCTTGATGGGTTAAGAGATTTATCAATGCTGAAATGGTATGTCATACCAATGCTTTCCTTTGTATTCTATATATATACAAAAGAAATAAAGGAAGCAAAACTTAGCGGCAACTGGAATGCTGTTTTTGCAGGTGCGACAATATTTGGTGTGGATTTTTTTAACGAAACCTGGAATAGTTGGGTGATGGTTTTAACCAATCGTTCTGCATTCTGGACAGCACCAGGGGATACAGCATTAAGAACAATGGTGGGATGGAATATTGAAATAATGTTCATGTTTAGTATCATGGGGATTATTTATTATCATACACTGTCTGAAAATCAAAATGACAAAATTCTGGGATTACCGGAAAAATGGTTTTGGGCTATTGCATACTCTGCTTTTAGTGTCTTTATTGAATGCTTTTTAAATATGGGAGGACACCTGGTTTGGGAGTATTCTTTTTGGGAATGTTCATTTAAGGGCGTATGGTTGATATTCTTGATTGGATATTTTCACTTTTTCTGTGCAGCGATATTTGTTATGTGGCTCAAAACAAACAGGCAAAAGCTGATTACCCTGGCAATTATTTACGCTGTGCCTGTTGTGATGAATATCTTGGGCCTGGGGATTCTTAAATGGAATTACTAAATTGTTCGAAAGAGAAAAAAACTGTTTTTATCTAAGTGGTAAATTAACATCAGATGGCATATATGTGATATGCGCGATAAACGTTCCTGGCTGAATGGGAATAGATCCGTCATCCACTTTCGCATAAACCTCATTGGTAATGATTTGGCCCCTATCGCCAATAATCGTGATTTTAATGTTGCATAAGGGCGGTGGTTTTACAGATGAAGATATGAGTTGACTATTATTAGAAATGGCAATGATTTCACCAATACAGTTTGCCTTGTTGGTATCTTTACATGTAATTTGTGAAAATTGTATCTGACAGGGTTCATTTAATCGGTTAAATGCCAGTTTTTGTTTGGGTGGCAGGAAAATGCAATTGTTTGGTTCTTTGCCAATACCACCGATTTCATAAATTGTGATAGGTTTTTTCAAACCTTTGGGCATAACGTTCAGTTCATTGTCTATGCGAAGTTCTTGATTACATGCTTTTAATGTTTGCTCAGAAATCAGTACCTGGCCGCCCAGTGTGTAAGATTCGATACGTGATGTCAGGTTGACATTGCTGCCAATAACGCCATATTTGGCACGTCTGGCAGATCCAATGTTTCCTACGATAACTTCACCCGTGTTGATACCAATGCCCATTGAAAGTTTGGGATAGCGCATATGTTGATTGGCCTCATTGACTTCATTCATGGCAATTTGCATTTCCAAGGCGCAGGAGATGGCACGACAGGCATCATCAGATTTTGTAAAAGGCGCACCAAAAATGACCAAAATGGCATCACCAATGATTTCATCAATGGTGCCCTGATATTTAAAAATAATATCGGTCATTTTTCGTAAATAGTTATTTAAGATTCTGAGCACTTCTTCTGCTTCAAGTTGTTCTCCAATTGATGTAAACCCTCGGAGATCACTCATCAAAATGGTGACATCTTTTTTTTCCCCGCCCAATTTCATCCCCTGGGGCGTATCCAGAATACTTTCGACAATTTCATCAGATAAATACCGACCAAAGGTTTTTTTTATAAAACGATTGCGGATTTCCAGTTCACGTTTTTGTTTTTCAACGCGTTCATTTGCCATTTTAAGGCTTTTGCTAAGAGTCGCGATGTGAAAATGCGTTTTTAGACGTGCCATCAACTCGTTGTTGGAAACTGGTTTGGTAAGATAATCATTGGCGCCAGCTTCCAGACCTTCAACAATATCAGATATCTGATCCTGTCCGGTCAGCATGATTATGGGCAATTCATTTGAAGAAAATTGTTTTCTAAGTTCTTTGCATACGTCAATACCATTTTTTCCAGGCATAACAACATCCAGTAGAATTAAATCCGGTTGCAGCCCATTACGAATTTTTTCCAATGCATCATTGCCATTCACAGCTTTTGTCACTGTAATGTGTTGTATCTTTAATTGCTGAGAGACAACCTCCAGACTGATGGGTTCATCATCAACAACAAGTACATGTGCATCCTGAATATCAGGCATTTGTTGCTTTAGTTCATTTGTATGAGTGTAAGATTTTGGCATTTTTCCCTTTTTGCAAGATTGAAATTTATTTTTTGCTGTGGAAAAAAACAGTATTGAATAAAAAAGCAGCACTTGCAACAAGTATGATTGAGGCACCTGCTGAAATATTGTAATTAAAAGCGATTAACAGACCGACAATACTAAAAAGGCATCCCAGTGCAATGCCACCAATCATCATTTGAAAAAGAGATCTTGCATATTTTTCCATAATGTAAGCTGGAATTGTTAACAGTGCAATTACCAGGATCAATCCAACAACCTGAATCACAAGAACGATTGTAACAGCCAAAAGAATAATCATTGAAAAATAAAAACTTTTGACATAAACACCCCGAACCCTGGCAAATTCTTCATCATAAGAAATGGCCACTAAATTGTCATAAAATAAACCGACAAAAATACAGATGACACCTGCCATTCCACCCATGACAAGCAAATCTGTTTTAGGAACTGTAAGAATGCTACCAAACAAATAACTCATCAAATCAACCTGATAACCAGGCGTCAGATCGACCAGGACAATCCCACATGCCATTCCTGATGCCCATATCACCCCAATAATTGCATCAGATCGATCTTTATTTTTTAATGCAATAATCGCCATAAGAATGGCTGTTGCAATAGAAAAACCAATGGTACCAACCAGAAATGGCCACCCCATAAATATGGATAATCCAATTCCACCATAAGCCGCATGGGCAATACCACCGGACAGAAAAACAAGCCGGTTGACAATGGCCAGTGTTCCCATAATACCGCAAATAAGACTGGCAAGCAAACCAGCAATTAAAGCATGCTGCATAAAATCGTATTGTAGGGCTTCAATCATTTTACTTTTACTTTTCTATTTACTTAGGAATGCTATGAAAATAAGTTCCCCATATATCTTGAACATATAATTGTTTGGCACGTAGAGACGTAGCATGCTACGTCTCTACAGAACAAAAACCCCGATGAACATTTTTTTAAATGGGGAACTTATTTTTAGCGCATTCCTTAGGAATACTTGAATAATCAGTTCCCCATTATCTTGAACGTATAATCGTTTGGCATCGTAGAGACGTAGCATGCTACGTCTCTACAGAATAAAACATTCCTTATTAATGATCATGAGTTTGTAAAACGCGGTGCGGCATACCATGGGCAATAAGTTCTATCGGGCATTCATTTCTCATTTCATCCGGATACATGCTTTGAATTGTTTCTTCTGATATTTCAGATTGTTCATGATAATAAACACTTCTGTTAACACATGCAACTGATTTTACATGTCTGGATATGGCCAGCATGTCATGACTGACCATGACAATTGTCAATGTTGTGTTCAATGACTCCAGCAGATGATAAAACGCTATCTGTCCTCTTGAATCGATACCAGTAGTGGGTTCATCAAGCAGCAGTATTTCAGGATCAGTCATTAATGCTCTGGCAATATTAACTCGTTGACGTTGCCCGCCGGACAAAGATCGCATATTGGCATGTTCATATTCAGACATCCTCAGGGATTCTAATATTTCCAGTGCTTTTTGTTTGTTTTTTTTTCGCTTTGGAAACAGGTGTTTGTTGGGGGATAATGCACCCATCTGGACAACATCAACAACTGAAATGGGAAAATGGCGATTGTTATAAATTTCCTGTGGCACATATCCAATAAGATGCGAAGATTTCTGGGGTGTTTGCCCCCTTACAATAATTGAGCCGCTGTCAGGTTTCAATAAACCGAGGATTAACTTTAACAGAGTGGTTTTCCCCCCGCCATTGGGACCAATAATGGCAATATAGTCCTTTTGACGAATTGATAAATTAACATCCTTCAGCACAAATCTTTGATGGTACGCAAAAGAGACATCTTTGACTTCTATTAGTATGGGTGTTTTCATTGATTTACCATTTTCCTGGCAACAATTTTAAGGTTTTCTGGCCAGTTCAGGCTTAAAGGATCAATCATAATGAGTTTTCCACCAATTGATTTTGATATTAATTTTGCACTTTTTACAGAAAACTGGGGTTGGGCAAAAATAACCTTAATATGATTTTTTTTCGCATTGTCAATCAGATGTGCCAGTTGAGAGGGTTTAACGTCTTTTCCTTCTGTTTCAATTGGCATTTGATGCCATCCATAGGCATCAGCAAAATATCCCCATGATGGATGAAATACCATGAATGATTTATGTTTTGCTTGGGATAAAATATTGAGTAATTCGGTATCCAGGGCCACAATTTGTGTGATTAATTGATGATACTGATCTGTAAAAAAAGTTTTATTTTCAGGATAATGTTTTGTCAATGCAGTATATATATGACGCGCCTGCAGCATTGCCAGGGGTGGGGAAAGCCAGATATGGGGGTCTGGCGTATGATGATGATCCATTTGATGATGATCATGGGCATGCATGGGCCTTTTTTTTATGCCTTGATCTGTCTGGATAATGGCCAGATCTGGATATAAACCTTTGATTTTTGGCAGCCATTTTTTTTCAAAAGGAACGTCAATTGAAAAATAAAGATTGGCTTTAGACAGTTTCACCATTTGCTGGGGTGTTGGTTCATAGCTTGCAGGGCTTTCACCGGGCAGGACCATGACCTGGATCTCAACGCTGTTTCCGGCAATGCGTTGCACAAAATATTTTTGGGGCAAAATGCTGACAAAAACTGTGGGAAGTTGTTTTGCATTTGCTATTGTGGATATCATGATGGATGCGAGAATAATTAAATATTTATACATATTATGTCTCTTATTCAGGGATTAAAAAAAATGTCCCTTATTATAATCATAGTAATTTGGTCATTATCGCTGATACGATTGCAAACTATTCACAACCAATTCCTTCTCATTCAAATCAGAAATAGCTGTACAAATTGCCCTTGCACCAGCAATTGTCGTTGCATAGGGCACGTGATATTTTAATGTTGTGCGTCGGATTTTATATCCATCCTGAATGGTCATGGCGTCTGGCTCTCCTGTATTGATGACCAGTTGAATATCATTGTTTTTAATGGCATCAAGAACATGTGGACTGCCCATTGATACCTTGTTGATTAACTTCACTTTCATCTCATTGTTCGATAAAAACCGGGCTGTTCCATGTGTGGCATATATTTCAAAACCCATTTTAGCAAATTGTCTGGCAACAGGGAGGATGAGAGGTTTGTCCTGTGTTTTGACGCTAATAAATACGTTTCCTGCTTTGGGAAGGTTTTGTCCGGCAGCAAGTTGCGCTTTTAAGAATGCCCGGCCAAAACTGGTATCAATTCCCATGACCTCGCCAGTTGATTTCATCTCTGGCCCTAAAAGCGTATCCACCCCTGGAAAACGATCAAAGGGCAGCACGACTTCTTTGACACAAAAGTGATCTACAAGCACTTCCTGTGTCAAACCCAGATCGCTCAATTTCTTACCGATCATGACCTTTGTTGCCATGCTTGCCAATGGAACCCCTGTGGCTTTACTCACAAAGGGAATTGTTCGAGACGCCCGGGGATTGACTTCCAATACATATAACTGCTCGTTCTGAATGGCATATTGAACATTCATCAACCCAATCACATTCAATTCTTTTGCCATTGCTTTGGTGGCATCCACCACCTGGGACAGGATCTTCTCAGAAATATTTCTTGGCGGCAAAACACAGGCCGAATCTCCCGAATGTACACCAGCTTCCTCAATGTGCTCCATGATGCCGCCAATAATTGTTGTGATGCCATCAGATATGGCATCAACGTCCAGTTCAACAGCATTTTCCACAAATCTGTCGATTAAGACCGGATGTCCAGGGGATGCCATCATGCCCAGTTTTGTAAAATCGGCCAATTCAGATTGATTATAGACAATTTTCATGGCCCGCCCCCCAAGCACATATGATGGCCGAACGACCACCGGATAGCCAATTCTGTCTGCCACATCAATGGCTTCTTCAACTGATCCAGCGGTGCCATTATCTGGTTGGACCAGTTTCAGCTTATTGAGCATGGATTGAAACAATTTGCGATCTTCTGCGCGATCAATACTTTCCGGTTGTGTGCCCAATATTGGGACATTGGCTTTATGAAGTGATGTGGCAAGATTCAATGGCGTTTGTCCGCCAAACTGAACAATCACCCCATCAGGCTTTTCAGTCTGAATGATATGCATGACATCTTCAAATGTCAAAGGTTCAAAATACAGCTTGTCTGATGTATCATAATCTGTGCTGACTGTCTCAGGATTACTGTTCACCATGATGCTCTCGATACCTTCATCACGCAGCGCAAATGATGCATGAACACAGCAATAATCGAACTCAATTCCCTGACCAATTCGATTGGGCCCGCCTCCCAATATGACAACTTTCTTTTTTGAATGAATCCGCGCTTCATTTTCTTCTTCATAGGTTGAATAATAGTAAGGTGTTGCAGCTTGAAATTCTGCAGCACAGGTGTCTACCAGCTTATAAACGGGATAGAGGGAATGTTCTTTTCGAATGCGGGCAATTTTTTCAGGAGAAACATTCATCAGAAAACCAATTTGCTGATCGGAAAAACCGAACTGTTTGGCTTTTTTAATTATTTCAGCATTGCATGGATTTGCCTGGATTTGTTTTTCCATGTCCACAATCTGTTGCATTTGAAATAAAAACCAGCGGTCAATTTTAGTAATGTCAAAAATATCATCTAAAGAAAGTCCCTGGTGTAAAGCGTATCGAATATAAAAAATACGCTGCGAATTTGGGATTGAAAGCTTTTGTTCAATTGTATTTTTATCAGGTTCCGGACAAATGTCCTTACCATCAGCCCCCAGCCCAAAACGTCCAATTTCAAGAGATCGCATGCCTTTTTGAAACGCTTCCTTGAATGTGCGTCCTATTGCCATTGTTTCGCCCACTGATCGCATGGAAGTTGTCAATTCATCCGGAGTTTCAGGGAATTTTTCAAATGTCCATCGGGGAATTTTTATCACGCAATAATCCAATGTGGGTTCAAAACAAGCAAGGGTTTCACGTGTAATATCATTGGGGATTTCATCCAATGTGTATCCAACAGCCAGTTTTGCTGCAATTTTTGCAATGGGAAAACCGGTTGCTTTTGATGCCAGCGCAGAGCTGCGGGAAACACGCGGATTCATTTCAATAACAACCTGTTCTCCTGTGTCTGGATTAACTGCAAACTGAACATTGGATCCACCGGTCTCCACCCCTATTTCGCGCATGATCGCAATGCTGGCATTACGCATTTCTTGAAATTCTTTATCTGTCAAAGTTTGAGCAGGTGCAACTGTGATACTGTCGCCAGTATGAATGCCCATCGGATCCATATTTTCAATTGAGCAAACGATGACCACATTATCATTCATATCACGCATCACCTCAAGTTCGTATTCTTTCCATCCTAAAATAGATTCTTCGAGCATGATTTCATGAATTAATGAGGCATCAATCCCATAACGCGCCAGTTTTTCGAGTTCTTCAAAATTATAGACAACACCACCGCCTGTTCCGCCTAATGTAAAACTGGGGCGAACAATAATCGGAAATCCGATTTCATTTGCAATGTCGCGTACCTGGTTCATATTTTTGGCAATGCCACTTTTTGGAATGCGCAAATTGATATTTTTCATGGCTTCACGAAATAAATCGCGATCCTCAGCTTTTTTGATCACATCCGCACGTGCGCCAATCATTTCAACACCATAGGCATCAAGTACACCCATTGTTGAGACTTCAATGGCAGTGTTCAAACCCGTTTGCCCTCCCAGTGTGGGAAGGATGGCACTTGGACGCTCTTTTTCAATAATTTTTGAAACGATTTCCGGTGTTACAGGCTCGACATAAGTGGTGTGGGCCATATCCGGATCGGTCATAATCGTTGCCGGATTACTGTTGACAAGAACGACATGGTATCCCTCTTCTTTAAGGGCTTTACATGCCTGCGTTCCTGAATAATCAAATTCACAGGCCTGACCAATAATAATGGGGCCGGCACCGACGATTAGAATTTTTTCCAAATCAGTTCGTTTGGGCATGGTATTTGTTATCCTGTATCTTATTCAATAATTCATGATTGTTTTTGATGCGAAAAATGACACTGTGCTTTTGAATACGAAATTCATTGGGGTTTTTGTGCTGTAGAGACGTAGCATGCTACGTCTCTACGTGCCAAACTATTATACGTTCAAGATAAATGGGGAACTTATTTTTCCAAACATTCCTAATTACGTAATCATTGCTCATCCTCTTGCGTACAAAAGTATTCAATGGTTTTCTGTGCACATGTTTTGCAATAATGCAATTTGGTCAACATGGTATCAATCATGCGATCATATAGTTTTTGATTTTCCTCATTGGTCCGATTTGCTAAAGCCCCGATCAAACTACCGGCGCCAGCAATATCAGACTTTAAACGAACATCAGTGACTGCTTTGACCAATTCAAGATTGTCCATAAAATCATATTCTGGCTCAACTGACATTTTCTGTCCATAAATTTTCCGGACTGTTGTACGAAATGATTCACGCTGTTCCTGTGTTTTTAGACCCAATCGTTCTTCGACACTTTTGATGTATCGTTCATCGATTTTCAATGCTTTCAATTCTCCATTTTGTGGGTCTTTGTATTTCCACATTTTGTCCGGGCCCAGATTTTCAGCATCAATACCAATGATCATATTCACATAATTCATGACATCCTTTCGAATGGCTAAGGGTTCGTCCATATAGGCATTGAACATTTCAGTCATAATACGTTCTCGGTAAAGTCCTTTTGCTGTTTTGATATCATCAAGGTATTTTGTTCGGTCATTGGCATCAGGCACATAATCCAAAATCACACGCTCAAGTGTCTTGAAAACATCACAGGCAAACATACACTGACCTTCATTCGTTTCAGAACTTTCAACAAGTAATTGAATGGCACGTCCCAAATTCCGCTGTCCCAGACCTTTTTGGCCAAATCGTTTGGTAATATCCGCTTCCTGATTCAAGGTATCAATCACCTCAGCCAGGGTTTTAATACTTTTTTCGCCAGCGACCTCACCAGCTGCCAGTTTCATTGTTTCTATCGGGGTTAATTTCTCTGAATGCGGCAGGCGAGTTAACACCGCAGCAACAGAGGCCGCATAGTTGAGATTGGGGTCCTGGTGTAAATATTCGTTATTAAATGTTGTTTTGGTTTCTGATCCAATGGCGTAGGACGTAAGTTTTTCCTGAAGCTTATAGTTGGTATTGTGAGAAATATAGCTGATGCGACATCGATCCACAATAGGCGCTTCCTCCTTTTCAGATAGAAAACGATTGAATTCCGAATTATTACTTGTGGCAATAATCAGGGTATCAATTGGCCATTTATAGCCATCAATTTCAATGGTTCTATTTTGAATGACCCCCAGATAAACCTGAACCAAATCTTTTTTGTTTTTGTAAATTTCATCACTAAAGTGAATGCCACCTCCAGCTACACGTGCCAATGCACCGCGTCTGAGATCGAATCGATAAGGATTATTGGTATCGGTAATATGCAACAAGCGTTGAATGGATTCTTCGCCCAGCAGATCAACTGCTGAGGATGTGATTTTATCTTTGGCAGGGTATTTACCTGTGATTGTGCCAAGACTTTCAGATAAGGGTACTGGAAAAATTTCGATAAAACCAAGCATTGCATCCAGATCATCCCCAGTAAATTCACGAATATTGTTCCAGATAAAACTTGAACAGGCACCAAGTGGTCGATAATTTTCATATAAACGATTAATTTTTTCAGTTGAAAAACAATCAAACTTTGTCAAAAAATCTTTCGAACGATCCGGGTCTTCAAAGAGGTTCATGGCGAGAATCATAGGATCTTCATAAGTTTGCGACTCAATTGTTTTGATTCGGCCATAATCATCCAATTTGTCCATATTGACAAATTTAAAACTATACCGGCGATTTTTATCAACAGACAAAAATTTTCGATAATTTGCGCAAAGATATTCCACAAAAAACGTTTTCCCATTGCCAGGCTCGCCAACCAGCACATAAGCCATCTCTTTTGATGACCCCCCCTCAGCAGCATCTTTGACATAGGAAACAAAGCTGTTGATTTCTTCATAAAGGCCGACAACCTGTTTTTGTCCTTTGCGAAAAATGCCAAAGTCATAGGTTGTTTTACCATTGACAGTTATTTTTTTGATATCATTTTCCAATATCATACGTGCCACAGACTGAAATGCATTTTCAAAAATCTTTTGGCCCTGTCCGACTGCCATGATATGATCGGTTAACGTATAGGATTTTTTCATAGTTTCCTCCATGTTGATGCCCTGGTTTGCCGATATATGTCATCTGTTGAGTATTGCACGACAAACACATAATTAATAAAAAAACAATATAGCTTGAAATACAGATGAAGATCAATCATTTTTTGATTTTTGGCTTGCGTGTATATCGAGAAAAATTTTTTCAGGATGGTTTTATGTATGTTTCAAAATTTGGGTGGTTATCAAGGGGCGTATGTACAGTTTAGGGGAAATGAATTTCATACAAGGAATGCACGATCTCGGCAATTGCAAGAACAGCGTAGGGCTAAAGCCCAACGCTGAATTGAGAAAGGACGCTAAAGCGCCCTCAAT
>Ga0272440_1001033_pt1 | contig 23251 bp, 1 predicted proteins | sample SSMMMBAug17_FD_192440 | JGI IMG/M metagenome (GOLD analysis project Ga0272440, IMG submission 192440) | Marine sediment archaeal communities from Little Sippewissett salt marsh, Falmouth, MA, United States - SSM-MMB-Aug17 | ecosystem: Environmental > Aquatic > Marine > Wetlands > Sediment ...
TGGAGGTACTTTTATCACTGTTCAGAATTTATTACAAGATTTACTTTTTATTACATATTATGTTGCTTGTGACTGACTCATTTGACAATGAGCAAGAACGAACTAAAGGCGAATAACCATTTATTATAAGTCAACCTGCCTTATAAAATACTGTATGGACAGTTATCAAGTCAAATTACATTGATAACTGAAATATCGGAACTTTTACCTGATAATAAAGTAATAAAGGTATTATCAGGCATTTTTCCTTGACTTTTTTCATTTTTCCCGATTTTACATTAATTCTGAGATTATTACAATAACTCGACAATCGTAAATTTTATTATAGGCATCCAACTTTGGTTTTTCTTAGCACAATTATTGCCCTGAAAGAAAGTTCTGATTTTAAACTTCTTCCTTAAAAAGTATTTTTAGTTAGTATTATCAAGGCCTGAACGAATTTTTACCTTTATGCCTCAAACGTTAATACTAACAAAATGATACATTTTAATTCGAATTTTTTCGTGTTTGGTCAACAAATGAACTAAAGGCGAATAACCATCGAATAGCAAGAATTTTCACGCATACCTGCAACCACCTGCAAGTCTTCAATCTCTTTTTTTCTTAGCCTGAAAAGGGCGAGTTTTTGTGAATGCGCCCATAATCATCCCAACCCTATTTTGAAATCCTCCCAAGAACATAAATCACATCACGCAAGCCAATTGTCCCATCTCCATCCATATCCAGCGCATAGCAAGAATTTTCACGCATACCTGCAAGCACCTGCAAGCCTTCAATCACTTTCAGCAATTTTGAAGGGGGAAGTACAGTAAAATCAATGCCTGTTTGATTTTTATTCAATAAATTCAATAAGACAGCTTCATTGGAATTATCCATATCAGGATAATAAACAACCGGTGCATTTTCTGGAAAGACTGCAACAGTATAATTTGAAGCAGGTAACAGGTTATCAATGGCATAATTGCCATTCATATCTGAATGAACCTCATATGTATTTGAATTTGAGGATGCCACTACTCTGGCATGAATATCTTCATCACACTGGCTATTAATCGTTCCTGAAATTTTTCGAAGGGTTCGCAGGTAAAAATCAATATCTGTGCGGCCTGTTACAACACGAACAGGTATAGTATCCAAATCAGCCCGACTGAATGCTTGATATGGATAGTTCGGCGTATCAATTTCAACAATATATCCATTTTCAGCTTCTGTCACAGGTGTTAATTCTGAAATGGTATATTTTCCATTGGCATCACTCAATGCACTGTTTTGGTCGTTTACAATCTCTGATTTGGCATTGACCCGAATGCCTGCCAGTTTTACATTATCAGAGCGATACACTGTGCCAACAATGATTCCCCTTTCATTGGCATTTTTATCCAGAATAATATCAATTTTTTGAACTGGCGGGCGTGTTGGTTCTACCAGACTCGCTTTCTGCCATCGTGAAACTGAATACATTGGATTGACCTGACCAATCTGACTGGCATCGGGAACAACATAGTAATAATCTTTTAATAATGTTTCAGACCATACTGAAACCCGATAATCCACTGCATTTTTTAAATGAACAAATGAATAACAGCCATTTTCATCAGTCAGGGCAGTCATGCCAAACATGGTGATTTCAGAATAAACATCAACTTGAATGCCTTGGATACCTGAATCTGGATCTCCTGAAATGCCATAAACACATCCCTGAATACCAATATCCAATGCCCGTTCCAATAAAAAATTAATATCTGTCAAATCGTTTTCTTCAGTGGATAATTTGTCTGCATGATCCACACTGTCCTTCTGATTATAATATTGGTAAAAATACGTTGTTTCACCATAGGGCGGCCAGGCAGAAACAATGAGTTGGCTGGCTTTGGGGAGTCCATCCAAAATGTAATGTCCATCTAAATCAGTCAGTGTACTTTTTAAGATGGTTCCTTCCTGCCATACTTCAACTGTATATTCGGATAAACCCATCTCAGAATCATTGGTGAGAACCTTGCCCATAATTTTTCGAGATTTAATCCAAATATAATTGGCCTTTTCAGTTGTTTTGGAACCATCTGCACCAAAGGCAGTCAGACGTACAGTATAAATGCCCGGTGTATTGTATACATGTTTTGGATTGGCATTTGTGCTGGAAGTTCCATCGCCAAATTGCCATTCATAGCGGGATACATTTCCCTGTACCTGAGCAACAAATGAAACTTCAAAAGGTGCATAACCTTCCCTGTCGTCAGTTGTAATAAAATTTACATAAATGGAACTTACGCGCCGCACTGTTATGGTAAAGAATTCTGATGTTTCTGCAAGGCCATCACTTGCTGTCACTGTATAAACCTGCGTGCCCGATTGATTGGTCATTGCAGTCAGGCCGATCTTTCCTGTGAATGGATCTATGGATGCATTCACAATCGAACTTTTTTCGGGAAACAATTGATAAGTCACCTGCTGAATGATTTCATCTGATGGAACCGCGTTTGGAGTTGCTTCAATCCATTGGGTTTGGGTAAAATTTTGCGCGACGCTTATCTCTGTCTGGCTCAAGGAAAAATAAGGCAGGTCATTCACTGCTTCAATATGGATGGTCAGTTCTTCTTCATGTTGGGCCTGATAGCGTTGGCCATCATTCGAAATAACAGTGATAATTTGAGTGCCATTGGCATTTGGAATAGGGGCTATTGACATGATGCCATCCTTCTGATTTAAAATAATATCCACAAGATTGGGCGGTTGGGTCTGATAACTGAACTGAACGACTTGAGTTTGTTCATCAAGTGGCGATGGATCAAGATTGCATTTGATGGTTTGTGTTTCAGTAAAATCTTCAGTCAGTTCCAGAATGTTTTCACTGAGTTGAAATATAGGCGGATCATTGATTGGCTCAATATTCAAGGAAAAGGATACCGCTGCTGTATTATTTTGATCCCCGCCATCATCCGCAATTACCAATATCATTTGAGATCCATTTCCATTATTCAAGCTCTGAATTTCAATTAATCCGGATTGCGGGTCGATATCAATCAATGCAAAGTTTACTGATGAAGGATTCAAGGAGTAGGTCGTTTGTTCGTATTCATTGGAGGGTGTCAATCCTGGGATGACATGAATACTCTGCTTGCCGATGAAATCTTCATCCACATTAACAGAAGATCTGCTTAATGTAAAAACTGGCGGATCATTATCTGGAAGTACAGTTAATGTCAATTGTTGATGATACAATGCGTTGGTATCTTTATAATCATTCGCAGTAACTGTGAAGACTTGAACGCCATATTCATTCTGCGTACTTCGAAACGTAATTTTTCCATCATTTTCATTAATATGTACAAAGGCAAAAGGTGTTTCAGCAGGGGATAGAGCGTATCGAATAAGATCGTCTGTCTCATCTGATGGTGCTGGCAAAGGTATGACCTCAATTGTCTGGTCACCTTCGAAATCTTCAACAACAGTCAGTGCATCGGACGATAAAGCAAAAGCAGGTGTATCATTCACAGGTCGAACAACAAATCGAAAAGGTTGGGAATACTGCGAATTTTGGCTTTGCTGATCATCTGCAATAAGCAGAAAATCAGCGCTGCCATTCAGATCTTTTATGCTTTGAAAACGCATCTCAGTATTATGATCAACCTGAATGTCTGCAAAATCACAGGTTGATGGAGATAGATGGAATTCCACAGTTTGGGACAATTCATCCTCAGGCACATCAATGAATTCCCAGGGCAGGGTTTGTATGCCTGAAAAATCCTCATCCAGAATCACTTCATTTTGATCCAGCCGAAAAGTGGGCGTATCATTTACTGGTGTAATATTTAACTTAAAACTTTGTGCAAATGTATTTCTGATGGACTGATGATCATTGGCAATAATCGTTAAACTCTGACTGCCATTGGCATTGTGTAAGGACGTTATTGTCAGTTGACCGGTTGTTGCATTTATTTCGTATGCTGCCAGATCACTTTCCTTTGGCGTGATTTCATAACTGACCTCCTGATTCAGCTCATCTTCAGGAATGGCACCTTTGATAACAGTCATTGTAAAAGGCGCGTCGAAATCTTCCAAAAGATTTACCGATGTCTGCTGCAATGAAAAAACCGGGGGATCGTTCACAGGTTCAACCGAGATCACAAAAGTGGTCTTTGCATTATTGTTTGTTGACTGATGATCATCAGCAGTAATCGTAAAATCCTGATATCCAATTTTATCAGGAATTGTGCGTATTTGGATTTTCTTTGCATTGGAATCAACGAAAATATCTACAAAATCAACTGAATTGGGTGTTAGATTATAACTCACCGGTTCGCTTTCATCAGCAGATTGGATATCTGGAATAATGTCTACAATTGTTGGCGTTGGACAATCTTCATCTAAGATAATTTGAGTTTTAGATAACGAAAAAAGCGGCGGGTCATTTACTGAAATCACAGTCAAATCCAGGTATTGAACAGCGGTATTGTTTACAGCCTGCATATCATTTGCAGTGACTTCAATGCGTTGATAACCATGTTGATTTGGTTTGCTTGTAATGTGTATCTCACCACTATCTGGAATAATTTCAACCTTTGCAAAATCACATTGTGGGGGAGAAATTTTGTAACTGATACCTTGCGTACTTTCATCTAAAGGAGGATCCATAGCATGGGCATAAATTGTCGTTGATCCTGAAAAATCTTCATAAAGGCTCACAGCGGTTTGCGACAGGGTAAAGTGAGGTGGATCATTTACTGCGGAAACTTCCAGATTAAAACTTCTACTGTATTGATTGTTTACATCACTATGATCATCGGCAAATATTGATATTGTAGCACTTCCATTGAGATCTTTCAAACTGTTGATCGATACAGTGCCATTACTTTCGTCAATGCTGATATCTGCAAAAGCAATTGTTTTTGGCGACAATCTATAAGTAACAATCTGATCCTCTTCATTAATGGGCGGCGTATTCGCTGTAATTGTTATTATTTCAGTTGATTCAAAATCCTCCACAAGTTTGATATCAGTTTGGTTAATCTGAAAGATGGGTTGATCATTTACCGAAAGAATAGTGATATCAATTTGTTGTGAATAATCCGCATTTTCATCAACCGGACTTTCATGTGCAGTCAGGGTCAGCGTGGCTGCTCCAAACAGATCTTTGATGGATTCAATGGTCACCTGTCCGCTTTTTTCATCAATATGTAATTTAACAAAATCTAAAGATTCTGGAGATATGGTGTATGTTACCTCTTGAGTTTGTTCATCTGGCGGCTGTATCATTGCATCCACAGTCAGGGTAATGGTCTCAAAATCTTCCTGATTTTCAATGGCTTGCGGAATTACTGTAAATTTGGGAGGAGAATTAACATCCAGAACAGTTACACTGAACTGCTGAGTTGATTCTGCAAATTCTGAGGCATTTTCGCGCGCAATGACTGTAAAGGTTGAAACGCCATTTTGATTCAGTTTAGGTATTATTTGAATGGTTTTTTGAAGCGTATTTAATGAAATGTCCAATAAATCAGAATCCAAAGGTGTGATAGAATAGGTTACAGATTGCCCCTTTTCATCCTGAGGTGTCTGTGCAGGTAAAATTTGAATAACAATGGGTTGATCCTGATTCTCCTGACATTGTATTATACTTTCTGATAACTCAAAATCAGGGGGATCGTTGATACTGTCGATCTGTAAAATAAAGGTATCTGTCGCTGTTATCATTGGATCCGAGTTATCCACAGCAAGAACTGTAATTTCCTGCGTTCCATTTTGATCAGGAATATTATTAATGGTAACAGTACCGGTATCCGGATCAATTGAAAGATTGGCACAGTCTATTTGTGTTGGTGATAAGCTGAAGCTTGCGGAACGATTTGGATGTTCGGAATCTGTTTCTAAATTGACTTCAACCTGTTCCTCCTGAGGGAAATCTTCATCCAGTTGTACAATATCACGTGCCACCTGAATTGAAAGTGGGGGCATTTTTTCGAGAACATTTAATTCAAATGATGCAGTCGCTGTATTATGTTCCATCTGATTGTCATCTGCTGTCACCACAATGGTTGTGTTACCTGTTTCATTATCAATACTGGTGATTTTGATAATCCCTGTATTTGGATCTATAATAACATTGGCATAGGTAACAGTTGGAGATAATCTAAAAACATGCGTTTCAGATTGTTCATCAACAGGGATATGTTCAAAATAAGGTGTTATAGTAATTGTTTGCTCAAAGTCTTGTACAAGACGCACTTGAGTCATATTCAAATAAAATGATGGAGGATCATTGACAGGCTCAACGTTTATTAACAGTGATCGATGCACCAAATTATTTTCAGATTGTGTATCATCTGCCCAAATTTCAACGATACCCGATCCATTGGCATCTGGAATACCTGTAATGGTCAATTGTCCTGTATCTGAATCCATTGACAGGTTTACAAACTCAATTTGTGATGGCGATAAATAATAATGCACTGATTGGCTGGTTTCATTCTGTGGAACTGATTCTGGAATCACATTGACAACATAAGTTTGCGTGAAATCTTCATTGACAGAAATTTCAGTCTGATCCAATTCAAATAATGGTGGATCATTCACAGCAACGATTGTAATGGAAATTGTCTGTCGCGCTGTTGAATTTAGCACCTGATTATCATTTGCAACAATATCGATATAAGCATTACCACTTTTATTCTCAATGGCATTTAATGTCAATTTTCCTGTATGCTCATCAATTACAGTATGAACAATAGCATTGGTTTCAGGTATGATAACATAGTAAACTTCCTCAGTTTTCTCATTTTCAGGTACTGGAACAGGAATGACCTCAATATCAACAGCGCCAACAAAATCTTCATCAAGCGTCAATTGTGTTTGTTGACATGTAAAAACAGGCGCGTCATTGACAGATTCAACAGTAACTTCAACCACTATGGTATCAGATAAAGGTTCAATGGCAGTGTCATACACGCCAAATACCCATTGATCTATCCCAAAATAATTGGCATCTGGTGTATACTGCAAGGCTGATGGTTCAGTCCCTGTGCCTGAAACTTTTGCAATGCCATGTTCAGGCGGTGTCACAAGTATCCAGGTCAATAAATCGCCATCAGGATCATTTGCTGAGATGTAGGGTTTTGACCAGGATGTTGGAGATAAGTCTTCACTGACGCGACGATAAATGGTACCGCTCAGACTCATTACAGGCGCTTTGTTGATTCGGATGACATTAAAAGTTATGGTATAAGATGCCTCGCTCCATCCCAATTCACTGTCCTGAACCTGGAATTCAAATGAGGTATAATTTAGCCCGCTATCATCATAACCCGGCTTAAATGTCAATTGATTAAGCGCAGACACTTCAAAAATTTGCATGTTTTCAACGTTTAATGTTTGATATATCAGATTTCCAGGTTGCGGAAGCCTTGTGATTCGTATGGCTTTAAAGGTATCATAAGGATCATTATCGCTAAAACCAAAATCAGAGGCTGTAAAAGGGTAACTTTCATTTTCTAAAATGGATATGGTTTTGCTTTCGCCTGATGGCAAATGATTGGCCAAATCGTATTCATATGCAGTAACTATTTGTGGATCAATTGCATTGCCTTCAAATAAATTGCCTTGCAAATCCACTCTTCCCAAAGAAAACCATTGATCATTGATATCTTTATAATCTCCCATAAAATACTTTTCATTGGCTGTCTCTGGAATATTGTCATCTGCGTAAACCGCATGAATATCGCAGGACATATCTGAAATGCCTGATTGTTCGATCTGCCAATATCGATTCAATGGTGAGAGGGATTCAGGAGGCTTGCTCACTGAATAAGATGTATCATGAAGGCTGACATCAATATATGCCTGATCTTCCAATTGTGCGGAATGAATATCTAATGTCAAAGGCATAAAACTGGTATAGCCCAGAGGGAAAATACATGTGCGGGTATTATCAAGATGCTGACGTAATTTACCTGTATCATCAGTGACAAGAAATGCGTCTTGTCCAGAAATTTTCACACTGGCATCTGGTCCAAGACTCAGGTTATTTTTGCCCAATTGGAGTTTGCCATTCATTAAAGACAATCGGCCATCAATGTGTCTGTCAAAATCCAGATTTACAGTACCTGCACCATTGATAATGAGATTGTTAGGGCCTTCCACAGCCGGAAATTCGTGAGATGTTGTATAATTTGTATCAATGGCATATTCAAGGGCAGCATCAGAACTGTATGTCAACATATTTTTGATCAGCAGATTGCCGCTTACCATAGTCAGGCGGTTTTCAATATGAACATTTTTAAGCTCCACATAGTGATCGCCTGTTTTCTGAACAATCAGTTGGTTAAAATTTTCAAAGCCTGTTCCAGAGCCTGTTTTATAAATCAGATCCACCATCCACCATTGAACCGAACTTAAGGTATCAGGAAATGACTGACCTGAAGAATACCTTGATTCTTGAATATTGCCATTGGCAAAGCCACTTTCAATTTCAGAACTTAAATAATAAGGATTTCCACCAGTGAATGCTGCCAGAACATAAGATTCATTTCCAGTCAAAGTCAGGGGTTCCGATAATTCCAGTACTGACCATTGTCCACCAGTTTTATTTGTGGTAACTGTTGCCAACAATGAACCTCTATCTGACCATAATGAAACCTCTCTGCCAAAATAATGCCGGAATGAAAAAACAGTAATATCCTCAGTCACTTTAAATTTATAGCCCAGATAGTAGTATCCAAGATATTCATATTTTTGGGTATCGCTCACATTGCCAACAATCTGGGTTTCAGGCCCCAATCCGCTGGCATCAACATCGATGGTTCCTTTAAAACAAACTGTGCCATTTTGCGGGATCAGGGTGCCATTATTTTTCCATTCCCCATAAACATTCAATTGATAATTGCTGAGATTGAGAGATGCATTTCGTTTGATTTCAATATTCTTACAATTTGAAGTTGCTGTCAATCGGGGCATATTCGGACAATTTGCGTCAATCGTTACATTATCTGAAGCTTTGGGTGTACCGCCAGTATTCCAGTTCTTAGGATTTGACCAGTCTGAACTGATACTCCCCAACCAGATACCACCACCCGGCATATTACATTCAGCGCCAATTGTAGCATTAATTTGAGGCGTCGCATTTTTATAAACAAACATCCAGTCAACTGTTGCACTTCCACCAAGCTCATAAGTAGAAATCGCAGCATGTGCTGTTAATACAGGATCACCTTCATGCTCAATGTAATTGTCATCAAAGCCATAGCCCTGATTCAGGGCAATCGTCATCAAATGCGAAATGTTTTCATCATAGAGCGCAATTGATTTATTGCTTTCATGGCTTGTTGATGTTGCCCCGCTTTGCTTTCCAAAAAGAGTTGAAGGTTTGTATCCATAGATGCCTGTTCTTTTCACCCAGGGATCAGTGCCTTCAGAAAAGCCGAATAGCGTAAAATAGTTGTTTGAATTTACAGATGCTTTATACACGGCTGCGTATGAACAGGTCTCTGTGGATTCAAAAGATTGGATAGAGCTGATTCCACCACTATCATTTCGCATTTCAACGATTAAAGATCCGCCAGAAAGCATTGTATTCACATTTTTTGTTTGCCATTTTTCTGTATCAAGTTCAGTTCCTGAAAAATCATCATACAACGCAAATGTTTCTTCGCCATTGGATACAGGCGGCATGATATCTTCGCCATATTCCATATCAAAGGAACTGACGTCTGCATCAAGAACACGCACCCAGATAATGGAAGTGCCTTCTGGATCCCATTGTTGAATCCAGTATGGCAGGTTTTGAGACCCTTTTTTAAACCGAATATCATCACCACCATCCAACACATGATCATATTCGAATATTTCTGGATCAAATTCCAATTTAATTTGAAGATTTTCTGAGGTTGTTGGCGCGCTCAAGGTAATTGTTCGTATAAAAACCCCACTGCCGCTGGCCAAAACTTGTTGGGTCATGGCATTTTCAGATGAATGAATAATAACGTCCTGCACACTTTCATCTCCTGATGGCCGAAATCGCACAAATATTTGGGTTTCAGGAATTTGTGAATTGATTGGAGATAATCGCAATTGTTGCGGGAATGTGATAAATTCTGAGCCGCTCTGGGTTGAGATTTCAAATTGTTCCGGTGGTTTGATAATGATATCATCCAGTAAGTTATTACCAGATATGGCATAGCTTTTTTCATCTGAAACCCCTCCCGCCTTTACACCACAAAAATGGTCCATAAATCCTGATAAAATAATTCGGCTGGCAAAAGTATTGTATTCCCCACCAGTAAACAGACCAAAGGCATTTACCTCACCTGAAAATCGGGGAGATTGATCATGAATCGGATCAAGAACATACCAGTTTTGGCCATTCCATCTTCCAAAATAGAGGCTTTCTCCCTGAATATTATTATTGTCCAGGTCTGCCATGACAGTACATGTATAGTTGATGATGCCTGATGATGCAACTTCCCAGTATTGATCTGAATAATTTGACAAACTGTTATTTTCCATTGGTTTGTCATTTACAGTTTGCATGCGCACCTGTCCATTGCTAAAATCGCCATCGTGAAAAACAATCGTAAAAGGTGCAAAGCCTGATGCTGCATTGATACTCCCCACCGGAAAAAACAAGGTATTCGGTTGATTTATTTCAGCAATATATGCACCTGATCCATTGGTTACAATGGATGTATTGTGAGAAAATGATCCATCAACCTCAGCGCCTTCTTGAATATGCAAGTCATAATCGCCAAGAACCAGATATCCCTTTGAAAACAAAAGTGCATCTTTGATACTCAAATCCTTTGATAAATAAACACCTGCATCAGAATTGATGTGAATTTCTGATGGTAATGAAGGGCTGTTCAATTCTGTACCTGTTGTTTGTTCCTGGGAGCTGGCATAGGTCAGTCGGGCACCGGAAGCATATTCTAATGATGATGTAAAATGCGGAACACCGGTTTTTAGAATGAATTCCTTTTGAATACTGACAGCACCAAAACTGAGTACTGCTAAAGTTTGTTTGTTAATTATCAGACGATTAAAGGTCATGGGTGCATCTGCATTTTGAAGAATCTGGCAATTACTATATCCCAAAAATTCAACTGTTCCGGTTTGTGCGTTGAAAATACCATCATTATGCCAGTCGCCATAAATCTCAAGGGTTGCATCTCCATTGTTGAGTTGCGCGGATGATTCCATTATCAGATGCCCATGAATGGACAGATCTGACTGAATTGTTAATTGGGAAGCCTCTTTCATGGTTAGATTGGCGCATACAGCCGGTTTTGTGACAATCAGTGCATTTGTATAGGTATAAGGAATTGTAACATCCTGTGTTTCAGAAGGAATTTTGTTATCATCCCAGTTCATGGGGTCATGCCAGTCTGAAGATACAGTCCCTCTCCACATCCCAGGTTTTATTGAATACCATTGAATGGTGGCATTATTGTTTAGAACGAATTGCGCAGGTGTACCTTCACCGGCTGTTATTGAAACACTTTCTGATGGCGAAACTTCCCAGATCAGGGGATACCCTTTACCTGAGGCAGATATCTCAGAACCAGACATGTAATACACAGTTTGCTGATCTCCAGGATGAACAGCTTCACCAGAAATGCTTTGTCCTGTCAGGCTGACTGTATCCTCCCAATGGATATAATTGGTCATGCCGCCTTCAATGTCACTATCATGGAATTCTCCACCCCAGGAGCCTGATGATTGACCGGTTACCCAAATTTGTCCCGCAGTTTGTTTGTTTACATTAAACCCGCCATTGTTATTAAAAACAGCATGAACCATTGTAAATGATTCTGTATTTTCAACAGTAATTGCCGCCCCTAAATGGCTCCAATTTTCAAAAAGGCATTGGTCAAAATCATAATCATCATCATCAACGCTTTGGCCAATTCGGGCACCTGCTTTTATCAAAATTCCCTTTTCACTGAACATATTATAAAAACTGGCATTTTTTGCCTGAATATTTCCTTCATTTTCTAAAGAAAAACTGGCTTTCGTTTCATTTTCTGAACTTGCCATCTTATAAATGGCATCCACTACCTGCATATTTCCAAAACACCATGTTCTGGCATCGTTAAAAAAGGAGCCGCCATGCAAATTAAAATTGGCCTGCTTATCAATCCATATTCCCCAATAGTGATCATCAGATTGATTATTGATAACAACCTCCCCGCCTGTTTGTTCATACAAACCATTGGCTGTAATATGGATGACGTAATCAAAATCATCTTCAACAAACACATTTCGGTTCAATTGACCACCCGACATGAGAAATTGGCCATCACTTTGAATCAACAGCGCTTTGACATCATCGACAGCCTGATTTATCTGGATAAATTCTCCATTTTTTAACAGTAAGGTTGCATCATTTGTTCCGGCTTGATCCCCTACAATAATTGAAGGCCCTGCGCCTTTGAAAGAAAGTGTTTGTGAATTGAGTTGAAACTGACCTTTTTGGATTTTCAATTCATTAAACCAGGCATCATGATCAGAAAGCGCAAGACAGTGGTCTGCCTGTCCCATTTTCAAACGCACCTGATACACTTCATGTTCACCAAAATCAGCATACGTTTTCAACGCACCCAAGCCTCTGGATATAAAAATCCATTCCCCTTTTACAGAATCCACCTGAGCGGCTGAATCAAACCGCAATACCTGAGTTTGATCCCAACTGGTTTGGATTTCGACAGTACCATCAAGAATACTGATGTGCGCATCAGCATCCACCTGGAAAAGACCAGATGTATCAGGCTGCATGCCGGTTACAGTGGAAAGGGCGTTGCTTTCTGCCCCAAGAATCATTATTCCACCAGACATTTGAAATACGCCTTCAGTACCGACATGAAAGCGGTCAGAAAGCGTTACCAAGCCGGATTCTAGTTTTAAGGCACCGCCATTATTGATTTTTATACAGGTTTGTTTATTGATATGAGGCAGTCCAATCATCAATGAAGCATCAATGATATTCATTGATGCACCATTATTGAGTACCAGGGCATCATTTTCATTGGTTTCCTGAAACCAGTTCGCTTCAATCATTTCAATGCCGCTATAGGCAATTACTTGTGAGGTACTGGTCAATGTGGCGTCGTTAAGAAGTTTCAAACTGCGGCATTGAAATCTCCCCTCAGAAGAATTTACATACAAAGGTTCATTTATAATGGGGCTGTGGGGTACATTTGCATGAATGATGACATCAATTGTATGATCAGGTACTTCATAGTCACTCCAGTTACCCGGATGGTTCCACTCAGAAGAATCTTTACCGGTCCATACACCTGGAAAACCCGAATACCAAATTATTTCGGCATGTTCATTGATTGTAAAAGATGCTGAATTCCCATCACCCTCTGAAGGTGATGCCGATTCAGGCGGCTCAATATGCCAATGAATAGATGTACCGGTCAATATTTGCCCTTCAGCTTTTGCAACAGTGTTTTGGCCATAGTAAAAGGTTTCATTCATTGAAGGTGACAATGCTGTCGCAGTACCATTTTTTCCCACCAGTTTTCGGGTATCTTCCCAATGAATTTTATTGACAGTCCCTCCTTCTTTATCGCAGTCAAATTCCTCGCCACCTCGATTCCCAAAAGACAATCCTGTAACATATATATTTGAATCAGCGTTGATATTGTAACCATCAGAATTTGTAAAAACCGGATGCGCTATGGTGAAAGACTCACCATTACTGACAGAAAGCGCATATCCATTGATATACCAGTCCTCAAACTGGCACAGATCAAAGTCATCGTCATCATCACCAATGGATGTTCCAACAGTTGCGTATGGATGAACACTGATTCCAGACGTTGCTGATGAGTGACTATAACGAGAAAATTTGGTATTTTGCGCCTGAATCTTGCCAAAAATATCAAAGCCAGTTTCTGTTTCATTTTTGCTTGATGATACTTTAATATGGCCGCCATCAAGATCCATCAATCCAGAGCATCGAATACGTGAATCATTTTCAAACAGACCGCCGCTTAATTTAAACGTGCCTTTTTTATCAAGCCAGATGTTCCAATGTTCATTGTCGTGCTGATTATTGACTGTGAATGTTCCTCCTTTTTGATTGTATATGCCTTCAATCAAAAGCACCTTATCAAAGGAATCCTCTAAGAAAATATTTCTGGAAAAAGTACCATCTTCCATTTCAAAAATACCATTATGATGGATATGCATTGCACAAATGTCGGGAGACTGACCGGTAATTTGAATATTGCCAGAAGTCATTTTCAATCGTGCTTCCATCTCCGAAGCTTCATTACCAATAACAATCGCTGTACCATTACCTGTAATCTGAAGGGTTGCGCCATTGTTTTCAAAAATACCCTTTTCAATAAACAAATGATCCGCAATAACTGTGTTCGTATCTAATTTAAGCGCTTGATCGTCCCTGGCCATTTGAATATAAATGTCATTCACAGTATGGCTGCCAAAATCAGCACGCATGGTATCATACTGCTGATCCTTTATTGCAAAATACATGGGAGTATTTTCAAATGAAATATTGGCATGGGTATGAAAATGAAGCGACATTTCTTCGATATTCGCACATCCTTTAATGTTGACAGTGCTGTTAAGGAGGTTTAATTGTGCATTTTCTGCAATGGTCCATATGGGATCAGTCAATGATTCACCCAATCCAATAGAAAAATCAGTATTTGATATATCCACGCTGGCATTGGATTCCATATAAAAACCATGAGATATTTTGACTGTACTAGAATTATTTGCCAGGAATTGGCCTTCATTCTTGATTGTTAAACCCGCCAAAGGGGCTTCATGACCAATAACAATCTCACTGTTATCAAGAAGAAGCTGTCCATTAGCACCAACCTGAAAGGCATCCAACTGATTTGCCGAATGAAACCATGATGCATCTGTCATGTGAACCAGGCTATAACAATAAACAGTTGATAGGGTTGTAAGGGTTGCTCCCTGCTGCAAGTGGATACTTTTACATTGATTCGTCCCTTCAGTGCCATTGATTGACAATGATTCATCCAGCACCGGATAATGATTGCAATTACCTTGAATAATCACACCTGTTGAAATTTTAGGAATTTTATGGTCATCCCAGTTTGCCTTATCTGACCAATCACTTGATTTTTCACCTGTCCAAAGTCCAAATTCACCAGAAAACCAGGTAATAGAACCATTGCCAAGCAAAGTAATTTTTGATGGGCTGCTTTCACCAGATTCAGGGATACTGGAACCTGATGGCGTTATTTCCCATAAAAGTGAAGAATGGCCTTCTACAGTTTGTCCTGATACAGAGATTTGAGTATTGGCAGCATAATAGCTGTAGGTGCCATTATCAGGGTGCAAGGCTTGCGCAGAGTTTTCTCGTCCATAAAGAGATATGGTATCCGGCCAGTTGATTTGATTGTGCGTACTGCCTTCAAACTCTGCATCAAATGCTTCACCGCCGCGAGAGCCCAAGTTCGCGCCTGTGACTTGGATGGTTGCTGTGGTTGTGGTAATACTTTTGCCATCAGAATTCTCAAAGACCGGGTTGACAATTGTGAAGGATTCGGAATTATTCACAGTTAAAGCCACGCCCTGCAAATGCCAGTTTTTAAAGGTACATCCATCAAAATCCAGATCGTCATCACCACTTGAATCTCCAATTGATGCATTACTATCAATTGTAATGCCCGATAACCCGCTGACCTTTGAAAAATGATCAAAAGTGGTATCTCTTGCTTCTATGTGCCCGTTTGATTCTATTTGAAAGGATGCAACATTTTTGTCTGTCGTTGAAACAAGATTGAATGTGCCGCCATAAAACTGCATGGTACCATGACAAATTACTGATGCATCATTGTTAAAAATACCGCCATTCATTTGAAACAGCCCATTGATATCAATTGTCATTCCCCATCCATATTGTGATTGTTGATTGTTTAAGGTCACATGACCGCCATTAAGATAAAAAGCGCCGCCTCCTTTGATATATATAACATCTGAACGCGAATCTTCAATAGATCGTTGACGTTCCAAACTGCCATCTGAAAGAATTTCAATAATGCCATCTGATTGTATCTCCATTGCCTTTAAATTTGAACCATTTTGATTCATCTGAATGGAGCCATTTTCAACCAAGAGTTTGGCATCATTATCACCCTCATCATTTCCAATTTTAATTGTCGGGCTGTTGTTGCCGGTAAAATTAATTATATTATTGTCCAACCTCAGAGTGCCTCGGTTAATAATCAGCTCTTTCATTTGATGATTGGAATCGGCGAAAACAACTTCATGATCAACATCTGTCAAATCAACAGTGACCAATGGCAGGTCATGATTATTTGGAATCGCAAATAATTGATTCTCTTGTCTGGCATTGCTAAACACAATTTCTCCGCCATTGATGACAATATCGGCCTGTTCATGAAAGTAAAGACCAGGATTGTTTTTGCCTGAAGCGCCTTTTATTTCTATTTTGGCGTCGTCATTGTTCAGGGTAAAATGACCGCTTTCTTGAATGTCAAAACAGGTATCAAAATTTCCTGATGCACTGCCTTCATAAGTGCCCACCTGTATTGTCCCATTATCAACAATAAGATGGCCGCTATTTTTTAATGCATTGACAATAGAAATTGTACCTCCATTTAAGGTCAGGCTTGCACCACTTTCAATCAATACATCTGTTTCTGAATGTATTGCAGCGTTTCCTATAAAAAGCTCACTGTCAGAAAATTCCAAAGAACTGCCATCCTGTAATTCAATGGCATTATCAAAATTATTGTCAACATGCCATTTGGCCTGTTGATTCATAATAATAGAACCTTTATTAATGATTCTTCCCTGTGTGGTCAGCGCACTATTTTGAATTTGAAATCTGGCACCTTTATGAATCAAAACATCTGTCAGAAGTTCATTTGAGGTGCGCTTGATAATAAATGAAGCATTATTTAACAGAAGCTGGCTGTTATCAAATAATTGAATGGCATTGTCTGAATCAGTCTCCTGAATCCAATTTCCATATATTTCGATAATGCTATACGCCATAACAGTTGATTGAACAGTCAATGTTGCGCCCGATTCAATGGATAGGGACCGGCATTGAATTGTACCAGAATTATTGATATAAAGGGGTTCGTTCAAAACCGGATAATGTGGATTGTTGCCTGAAATGACAACATCAAATTTGTCGTTTGGTACACGATGATCACTCCAGTTTTCAGGGTTTGTCCATTCTTCAGACGTTCTACCGGTCCAATGTCCGGGAACTCCAGAATACCAGGTAATTTTAGCATTTTCTTTGATTGTAAATTCTGCGGATGTACTATCACCATTGCTGGGTGATGATGACATTTCTGGTGTAATCGCCCAGTTAATGACCGAACCGGTCAAAAGTTCGCCTGTGGCATGTGCGGTTGTTTCTGATGCATAATAAACGATTTCATTTGATGCTGGAGAAATTGCCAATGCAGTGGCAGATTCTGCACTTAAAGTGCGTGTGTTTTCCCAGTTGATTTTATTTATTGTGCTGCCTTCAGGATCGCTGTCAAATGCTTCTCCAAAATGGGTATCAGTGGAGACACCGACAACTTCAATAAACCCATTTGTCTTTTTGGTGATATTTGTATTTGTGTTAGAAAAAGAAGGATTTGTTATGGTGAAGGATTCACTATTGCTAAACGTTAATGCACTGCCCGACCAGTCTTCGAATGTGCAATTATCGAAATCATCGTTATCATTACCTGAATCTGTGCCAACAGATGCGTTTTCATAAACCAAAACACCTGTTCCCTGGAAGCGCGTATTTTGGGCATGGATACGGCCATCCTCAATATGAATGGTTCCATTGATAATATTTGAATTTGAAGACATTTTGATGGTGCCGCCATCCAGGTCCATAAATCCACTACAATTGATACGTCCATCATTTTGAAACGTGCCTCCACTGAGTTTGAAAATGCCCTGAGGATCAATAAAAACATCACAATGGTAATCCTTTTTTTGATTGTCGATAAAAACTGTTCCCCCTGTTTGCTCAAATACGCCTGATTCAATCCAGATCATTTTATCAGATTCAGCTTTTTCCAGATTTCTCTCGAATTCGCCGCCAGAAATAAGAAAATGTCCATTTTCGATAATGTGTAATGCAATATCTGTTTGACTATTGTTCACCTCAATTTTGCCAGATGCCATATTTAGCAATGCTTTAGATTGGTTTTTATTGCCGATTTTCAGGGCAGTCGCATCACCCAGCAGTGAAAGTGTCATGCCATTGACATCAAATATGCCATTATCAACAAAGAGATGATTCATTTCTGCGCTGCGATTTATCAGTTTGAATGTTTGCGTTTCTTTTGGCATTTGAATATAGACATTATCAACAGTTTTCCCGGCAAAATCTGCATGCATGGTATCCTGATTTTCATGAAGTTGAAAAATGATATCTGTATTTTCTAATACGATTTGTGCTTCTGGATGGAACTGTATACATGGGTTACTTTCGCCGGCATCACCTTGAAATATAAGTCTGCTGTTTGATCCTTTGAGCATCGTATTGCCTTCAACTTTGAAGGAAATATCATCCAGATTTGAATCCTTTCCAAAATACAACGTGCTGTTTAATATCTCTATTGCGCCATTTTCATTATGAATGCCATAGGAAAGGTCAACAGCACTTTCAATAACTTCAAATTGACCATCGTTGATCATTGCCAATCCTGATGATATAAATGCGGCATTGTTCAAGGTCAGTTTCCCGCCGGCATCAATCTGAAAAGAATCAATGGTATTGCCAGAATGAATCCATGATGCTTGCTGTATGTTAATTAAACTGTAACAATACACATTGGCATTTGTTGTGAATGTAATATCAGATGAGAGTGAAATGCTCCTGCATTTATAAACACCTTTATCACTATTAATTGACAGGCTTTGATCCAAAATTGGATAATAAGTACATCCTGAATCAATACTGACAGGTGTGTTCATTGTGGGAACTTTGTGGTCAGCCCAATTTGAAGGTTCATCCCATTTAGTGTTTTTTAAACCGATCCATCTTCCAGCAGTACCTGAATACCAGGTAATATTGGCGTTTTTTAGAAGTGTTATTGATTCAGAAGCGCTTTCTCCATATTCAGGATGAGTTGACCCTGTGGGTGCTGCGATCCAGAGAATCGATTGACCATTTTCAGCCATGCCTGAAATTTCTATTTGAGTATTTGAAGCATAATATCGTGTTTGTCCATTGGCAGGATAGATTGCAGTTCCTGTATTATTGGTAGCTGAAATACGGACTGTATTATCCCAATTCACATAATTCATTGTACAGCCTTCAGGTTCAGCATCAAAAGTTTCTCCGCTGCGATTTCCATCATAAGCAGTCACTGAAATAACACCTGATGATTCTTTGGCAATGGTTTTGCCCTCAGTGTTCATAAAGATCGGTGATGTCATTGTAAATGATTCTGTATTTTCTACAGTTAATGCCTGTCCCTGTTGGTGCCAGTTCTGAAATGTACACCCATCAAAATCATTCAGATCATCATTGGGGGTATCTCCAATGGTGGCATTCTCATACACATGAATACCTTCCAGGCCGCTTGCCTGAGAAAAACCATCAAAAACAGCCTGTTGTGCATAAATCCTTGCGCCATCATAAATATTGAAAACAGATTGGGTTTCATCGGTTTGGGAGGCAAGATTAAATGTACCCCCCTGAAAACGCAATGTGCCATAACAATGTATTGCCGCATCATTATTGAATGTGCCGCTGGTCATCTTAAACAATCCGCCAGAATCTATAGTCGTTCCCCAGGGATATTCTGCATGTTGGTTATCAATATTGACAGTGCCGCCATTTAGAAGGAATTCACCATCAGTGTGAATGTGAATTACGTTTGTGTAGTTGTCTGCAATGGACACCTGACGATCTAAAATCCCATTTGTTTGAATTTCTACCTGACCACCGGTTTGAACATCCAGAGCAGTAAAAGATGCTTGATTTTGGGTAATTGATAAGGTCCCATCATCAACAAGTAATATACCTGCATCATTTCCGACAACAATAGCCGGGCTGTGACCTCCATTTAAGGAAAGATGGGTGCCATTCAAGCGGAAAGTTCCCTTTGTAATTGTGAGTTGGCCAATGGTGCTTTGTGAGTCACAAAAAATCAGTTCATTGCTGTTATCCAGCATTTGAACTGAAATATTTGGAATACTGTGACCATTGAATCGGGCATAAAGTGTTTGTATGTGATCGCTGGCATTGCTGAAAACAAATCTCCCATTATTTAAAGAAATATTTGCATTTTCATGAAACCAGAGTCCGGGATTGCTCATATCGCCTGAACGTTTAATCACTATCGTTGCCTGATCCAAATAAAAATTGCTGTGCCAACCTGCAATTTCAAAGGCAACATGGGAAGAATCCGCAATTGTTCCAGTATACGTGCCCACTTCAATATGTCCACTGACTACAGAAAAGGATGCACCATCAGAAATGACCAATCTGTCTGTAATTTCAAGTGTACCTGAATTAACAACAAGCTTGCCGCCAGCTTCTACAATTAAATCTGTCTGTTCATGACTGTTTGAATCGCCACATACAAGCGTACCATCATTGATTTCTAACACACTTTCATTTTTTAAAACAATGGAATCATTATGATTATCCTGATGATTCCAGATGCCACCATTTATTTGTATGATACCATGATTAATCACTTTATCTGTGGTGGTGATCCTTCCACCTTGTTCAATGGTCAATTGACGACATTTATAAGTGGTATCGTTACTTTCAAGATTTACAATCAGTTGGCCATCAAGCTGTGGATAATTCAATGCATTCGCTGAAATGGTGACCCCAACAATTTCGTTGGGCTTATGCTTAATATCCCAATTTTCAGGATTATTCCAATCATTGTCCGCATCACCGATCCAGTTTGCATTGATATCTGGTTTTGTGAGTTCCCACCAGAGCGTAAAATCGCCATGTTCATCTCTGTAGTAGGCACCATTGATCCAATATACTCTTTCTGAATGACCGGTTAAGTTGAGCCATGTTTCAACGCGCGTGTCTGAATCATTGACGCATACAATTTTATATGTTCCTGGACAATCACCGCCATATCTCATGGAATGTTGAGAATCGTAGGTATTGGAGAGCTGCTGGATTTGAATTTGATACCCGGCAGGCACATCAATATAAAAAATACGATCAGGCGCATAATTACCACAATAGCTGTAAAAATCTGGTAAATAGCCTGTGGTTGTGGCAGCATATGGGCTTGTCAATTTGGTTAAATCCTGAGCAGTTAAACAGGTGTCCCCTTCCTGCGGTTCTGGTTCGGGTTGGATGTTCAGCATGCAAATCATTTTCAACAGGTTTGGGGTATAGATTGTCCGGTAATTTTCACCGGGTTGAGACGTACCAGTCTGTCTGAAATAGTAATCCAGAGGGATTCCAGAATAATAAATATAACCAAACCCTAAAGGGTAAAGAAATGCTGCAATCTTGCTGTTGTCATCAGCAGAAGCGAGATATTTAACTGCTGTTGATGGCAATGTTGATGCCAGGGCAAAACCATTGGTATTTTGCAGCGTACCGGTTGTAATATTGTCTTCCTCACTTTCTTCATCACCAAGGATCAAGGCATTGTTTCCGGTGCCATATGGTGCGAGATAGATAAGCGTGTTGGTATTTTGAATCAATGATGTTGATGATGCATCAATTAGAAGGGAATTGTCAGAAGAGCGATCATGAAAGATCAATTTCCCTCCGGTTCTGACCCAGAATTCAAGATGCGTGAGTCGTGACAACAATGATTCGGATGGCCCATCGTTCGATGCCACGTTGATCATCAGCACATCAAGCTGTGTGACATCATATGTGCTAATATCTGAAACATAAATGGGTGTATAACCTGTTGCTTCAATAATTGCGGCTGGATTTGTGTCATAAGTGCGACCATCTGTGTAATAGCCGATCATGCATGACCATGCCTGCATATTTATAAAATGAAACACACAGAATGCGATTACAAATGTGTAAATACGTATTTTCATGTTAGCCTCTTTTTTTTACAGTTTGACATTGATTTATCGGATGAATTTTATAGAAAATCAATGTTTCATTTAAAAATTTTCTTGAAATGGGGAGCTTGGGAATACCAATTGAGCGAAACAATAATTAAGGATTTAATTGGCTGTTTTAAAAGTACCTGCAATTTTCAGGCAAATTTTTTTAAGGCATTCTATCTTTTAATCAAAATGTTTATTCGCTTATGTTAGCCAAACACGAGAAAATAATAACGTTTGAGGGATCGAGGGAAAAAACGTGCAGTTCTTGAGAATCTAAACTAAAGAATAATCGAAAAATAAGTTCCCAATTTACTTATGCCAGCCAGATGTAGGGGCGAACCTTGTGTTCGCCCTCGAACTAATAACGCTTTCGTTCCTATGTACGATGGGCGAACACAAGGTTCGCCCCTACACGTTTCATTCAGCAAGGTGAAAATTCGTCTGTTGAATTTAAAGCATATGGCATCAAACCAGAAGCTTTAGCAAAGGAAATTGTTGCTTTTGCGAATAGTCAGGGAGGTGTTATTTAACTGGGAGTAAACGACAACTCTGAAATTACAGGTTTTCCTGAAGACTTTTCCTCAGAGGAATGGGTAATGAATATTGTTAGAGATCGTGTTGTACCTGAATTAATCATTGAATTTAAGCGACATACAATTAATAATAAACTGATAGCAGAAATTATTTCGTACCTAAATCGAGTGGACTTACTCGTTCTTTTATCATCTGAGACTGAATTGTATGTGTATAAATCATTGTTGTTTTTACATCGCTATGCCCCATAAGTTCTTGAATTGTTTTGATATCATAATTAGCTGCCAATAAATGAGATGCAAAGCTGTGTCTAAAAGTACGCGAAGTAACACTTTTACATATTTTCGCTTTAATAACAGCTTCTTTAATAGCTCTTTGAACATGACTTTCGTGCAAATGATAACGTTTTAATTCATTTGTTTCTGGAACAGTTGTCAATTTAATCGCTGGAAAAAACCACTGCCATATTAACGCCTTGGAATAATTCTTAATCTTTTTCTTATTTTCTAATGGGGCAGGCAAAAAAACGCCATCATAATCACATGACAAATCTTTAGCGTGTAAGTTTTCAATATTTTCAAATTGATCAAGAATTTCAGGGATCACTGTTTTTGGTAAAGGCACAGTTCTATCTTTATTTCCTTTACCGTCATGAATTGTTAGAATACAG
>Ga0272440_1001034_pt1 | contig 23220 bp, 15 predicted proteins | sample SSMMMBAug17_FD_192440 | JGI IMG/M metagenome (GOLD analysis project Ga0272440, IMG submission 192440) | Marine sediment archaeal communities from Little Sippewissett salt marsh, Falmouth, MA, United States - SSM-MMB-Aug17 | ecosystem: Environmental > Aquatic > Marine > Wetlands > Sediment ...
CAGGATAAAAAAGTGGGGGTTGATGTCATCAGAAATATGCTGAAACAACAAGAAATCATCAAAGAACAGGAAGGTCAATATCTGGAGAAATCGCAGTTGTGGCTTTTTGCCAGTAATGGGGTCACCAAAAAGGCGCAGGAATTAATCAACAAACACAGTATTCTCTTATCAACAAAACAGGAAATGAATCGCTTATTAACATATATGAATTTAAGACAATTGCCCGAGTTTGAAAGTAATCGCTCATAAAACCCTTCTGTTTTTTAATATCAATTAAATACAAATACTGATGGGGGCAACGCCCAGGGCGTTGCCCTGGGCTGGTATGTTGCCGCCCTTCTGTCATGTTTTTCAGGATTGCATCATCTGAGCGTGATGTAAAATCACAAAATCCGGCAATACCACACATTACTGGATCACTGCATATCGTAGCTGATATATTGTATGCGCATTTGTACCGAACGTTCGGTTATCGACAGCACTTCAAAATAAACACCAGAGCCCAGCGTTTTTGCAGCAAGTCCACCGCGAACGCCTTCAAAGATTTGAACAATACCGCCTTGAGTTAATTCCAGACGTCCATTTTTCGGCTTGTGCGCAGATTCCCATGTCTCAACCGGATCCTGGGAATTAACAATCTGGTTCGATTTGATTGTATTGATATCTGTTTGGGCTTCTGGAATAAACCCGCTCACCATGATGCGCATTAATGCAATATTTTCATAACCTTGCTTTTGATGATCCATATATCGCAACTGAAGCGCAACATCGGCATCATTGACTGTCTGATCTCGATTAATAAGAATATCCTTTCGATTGATTGACTTGCAGTCAAAAAAGTTTGTTTTGTATCCTAAAACAAACTGACGCCCGGATATAAAAATGGGTCGGCCAAATACAACATCAGAAGGCACTGCAGTTTCTGATACTGGCTTAAACAAATAAGTAATGTCATTACCCGCAGAATCTTTGATCACGACTGACATTCCCGCAGCAGTTAAGACTTCAGTAATCATTTCCATTTGAAAATTATTGCATGGCCCGGTAGGAATTAACTCAGTGAGTTTGACTCTGGATAAATCCCGCAAGGTCAGGATTGCCTGTTGTGCCTGAAAAAAATTGCCAGAAATAGGGGTTTTGGTAACATCCTGAAGCAATTTTTTAATTGCAGCACTGCCTTCAATAACTTGCACTTGGGCTTTTTCAACCAGGGGAATTGCGCTATATCTGTTTGCAACGCAAGGATTGATAACTAATTGTTGATCTTGAATGACAAAGCCCATTATCTGTGATTCCTGATAATCCGGGGCAAAGACAAATCCTTTTTTATTAACCCATCGTTCGAGGCCAGTGCTACACCCTGTAAAAAAAAGTATGCAACTTAAGCATCCCATGACCCAAAAACTTTTTTTCCAAATCATTATAAAAAACTCCTATCGTTGAATATTTTTCATTAAAATAGCCTTTTCATACAAAATACCAGGAAGCTGACCATTTGATATTTTTGGTGATATCATAGATGATGGAAGAACAAAGATGAACATTTCCTGTGCCTGATGATCAAAAGGTTTTTTCGTGATATCACAAGACCAGCAACCATCGGATAGCATTAAGGCCGGATTGCACATCGCATGCCACCCCTGCCAATTTGAATAAACATCAACACGCCAATTGCTGGTATCCAGGCCGGTAACACATCCTTTTAAATCCTGAATACGATTTCCCAAAGGTGGTATCTGCACCATTTTCAATTGTGGTGTTTGAGACATGCTTTGCATGCTATTGGAAGCCAGTGCATCTCGGAAATCATACACATAAACAGCACCAGACTGTGTACCATAATCATCATCACCATATGAGCCAACCAGCGCATAATGACCAGAAATGGCAACTGAATAGGCAAAATAATCATTGGATTCTCCATCTCCTGCGGTGATTTTTTTCATTTCTGTCCATGTTTCCTGAACTCTTTGAAAAATATAGGCCGAACCTGATCGGCTGCCTTTGTCATCATCACCATAAGCACCTACAATAACATTGTTGCCGCTGATTGCGACACTCCATCCAAAATAATCCTCACGTGTGCCATCTGATGGTGTCAGTTTGGCAACTTGTTGCCATGAGCCATTTTTATTTTCAAAAATATAGGCCGAACCTGACTTGGTACCATTGGCATCATCTGCATATGACCCAATTACAGCATAATGATCAGATATGGCAACGTCATAACCAAAATGATCATATTTACTACCATCATCAGGCGTCAATTTAATCTTTTGATTCCATTTATCCAGCTCGCGTTTAAAAATATAGGCCGCCCCTGATGTACTTCCATTATCATCATCCCGATCTGCACCAACAATTGCATAATCTCCAGACAAATCTACCGAGCAGGCAAAATTATCGTAAGATTCGCCATCAGATGCCAAAAGTTTGGCCTGTTCTCTCCATTGTTCAGAATTGACATCATACGTATAAATGTATGCAGATCCGCTGTTGCTTCCCAAATCATCATCTTCATTGGCGCCAATAATAATGTAACTGGCCGAAACAGCAACTGCGAAACCAAAATTATCATTCAGATATCCATCGCTGGCAACAATTTTAGATTCTTCAATCCATGCGGAATTGTTATATCGAAAAACATATGCCGAACCGGATTGGCTGAGGTTATCATCATTGCCATAAGCCCCGACCACTGCAATATTACCTGAAATATCCACTGCACAGCCAAAATGATCGTACTGTTCGGCATCACTGGCAGTGATTTGTGCTTCCTGTTGCCAGAGATCATTTTTGAATCGCCATATATATGCTTTTCCAGCATTTGAAGCACGATCATCGTTCATGCTTGCGCCGGCAATGATCAGATTTGGTGCCAGGCTGACCTGTTCACCCAGGCGATCTGATGCCTTACCCACAATTAATTTTTGTTCATGTACTTCGCCGAATTTTCTTTGTTGGATCTGAATAGACACTGTTTGATTTTCAGCATCAGGCGATGTCACAGTAATTGTCCCAATGCGAACGTCATCAAGATTTTTCTCGTATGCAACAGTAATGATTCCCGCATTCACACCAGAATTGCCAGATATGATATTTAACCAGCTATGATCAGCGATGGCAGTCCAATTCAAGTTGCCGCCACCTGAATTGGCTACATGAAACTCAACAACACCATTGACACCCGATACTTCCACTGACATTGGATCAATTTCAATAACCGCTGGCGGGCATCGCTCTTGTTTGATTTGAACAAGAACTGTTGGTGGTGTGGATTCTGCACATGCGACAATGAGTTTTCCAGATCGCTCAAGCCCCGGATTTTCTTTACAATGAATTGAAATGCTACCATCATTGACACCAGTAAGACCTGAAAGAATTGTCACCCAGGGTGTTTCTGTTTTTGAATGCCAGAACATCTGGCCATCGCCCTGGTTGGAAACATTGACAGTCAGGCTGCCACCGGTTTCTGAAAAGTTTAGCATGATTGGGTCAACATGAAGAATGGGAGTGGGGACTTCTCCTTTTTCCTGTGTAAATACGATTGTGACCGGACTGTTTATGGCACCTGATGCTGTCACCTGAACTGTTCCCTGTCGGGGTTCACCTGTATTGCTCAGGCATTGAACAATAATCTGGCCATCATTGACACCATTGTCCCCGGCAGTAATGATCAGCCAATCCACTGTTGCTCGAGATTGCCAGACCATGTTGCCCGGGCCTGAATTTTCCACATAAAGCGTTGTTTTGTTTTCATCATATCCCACAAGCAATTCAGTAGGCGTTACTGTCAGGATTGGCGGCTCAATGCTTCCCTTGTCCTGAACAAGGGGGATGCTGATTTGAGAGTTCTGTGCATCAGGCGCCATGACAATCAGATTTGCATTTCTGACAGTCTGATTGGGATTGGTATCATATTGTAGCCTGACTGTACCTGAATTGGTTCCCGCCTGACCACTGATTACGCGAATCCATGTTTGATTGCATACAGCAGTCCAGGCCATATTGCCCTGGCCTTTATTTTGTACCTGAAAATCTATCGTGCCGCTTTGCGGCGGTAATTGGGCGGACTCTGGGGTAACCATCAGAAGCGGTCCGACATCGTTGTCTGCAACCTCAATTGAAACCTCGGTTGAAATCCATCCGCCGGCAGATGCTGATATCGTAACTTTTTGAAAACCATCGGGCTCAGTGTCATCAACCACAAAGAATTGAATATTTCGTTCTTTTTCACCTGCTTCCAAAGTGACACGACTTAGGGCGCATTGAATTTCTGATGTGTCACTGGATACCAGATAAACATCAAGGCTTTCAGCAAGCATCTCTGGCACAGACAATTTACCAGTGATAGTGCCCTCGCCTTCAATCACTTTTTCTGGAAGCGACAAAATCAATTTTTTATCAGTTACAACAGTTACATATACCATAGCAGAATGGGTGGCTCCTTTATGATCTTTTATCGTATATGTGAATGCATCCTCACCAACAAACATTTTTTCAGGTGTATAGGTAATTGTTTTATTGAAATTGGCAAGCGCTGTTCCATGCTGCGGCGCAGACACCTGCATGACAGTAATAATATCCATGTTGGGATCATAATCATTGGCCAGAACATCTATGTTTATGGGTTGATTCATTTCTGTTTGGACATAATCATTTGTTGCGACAGGCGGTTGTTCACCAATTGACATGGAAACATCATCCAACAAAAAGACAGTATCCCCACCTCCCGACTGAATGGTGGCCTGGAATTTGATATTGTGCGTGTTGCCATCAGCAAAGCCATCAAGGTTGACAACAACAGGGCGCCAATTGGTAAAATCATTATGATTAATTTGACTCATTGTAAAAATAAAAAAATTACCATCAACGACAACATTTAAATGCCCATATACGTCAGCCGAAAGAATTTTTATCCAGAATGTCAGGCTTGCATGGGATGAGACCGGCATGATGACATCCTGATCACAGGTTGCCACTTCAATACCATCACGACCGCCTTTGAATTGAACCAGATATTTACCAGAATGGGCCAGTTTTGGTGATGCCATAATCAAAGCATCCGATAACCTGGATTTTTCTATCCAAAAAGGATTGGGAGAGCCTTTTTCAAATCCTGGATCATTGATAATGACTGTAGAAATATATACTGTGGCTGTATCTTCGCCGCCCCGGCCATCTGATATGGTATATTGAAACTGATCCTTGCCCAAAAAGTTGTCATCAGGTGTATACGTTACAGTTTGATCGGCATTTTTAACGACTGATCCGGATGTTGGCTTTGTCAGATCAATAATTGTAAGATTATCCCCATTGGGGTCAAAATCGTTTTCAATGACATTGATTGTAACAGGCGTGTTTATTGCTGTAGTTTCATGATCATCTCTGGCCATTGGCGGCAAGGGGCCAATTTCACCATTTAAATGAAGAATCAGTTCCCATGAGTTCAACATACCTGTATGTCCACCCTGGGAATCAACAACAGCAAGCTCCCAATCGCCCTGAATGTCTTCTCCCCAATTTTGAACAGTCATGAATGTCCATGATGCATAATTTTCACCCGCATCCGCGTGCGCTTCAGCCAATACGCTCTTCGTTCCTGATGGCGAGGTTAATGTGATTTCCAATTGTCCGCGATATTCATGTGTTGCATTCACAATGACTTCAACATGCTCGATTTTGTAATCTGTGGCTGTACTGACATTAATGGTTGATATAATTCCTGCGGGCGTATTGTCTGGAATTGGCATATTCTCTTGATTTTTATAGGGTATGAATGATGAAGGATTCACCGATTTCCACGCAATCGCTTTTTTTACAGCCGCTTCTGCATTTACTAAACCAAAGCCATACTTGGGATTGAAATTGTATCCGCCCGCGTTTTGAAACCACTGTGAGTCATCAGGATCGTTTTTGGTTGCGCTCTGGATCAGGATATGTTGTACATCACGCCAGGTTAAATGGGGATTGGCTTCAATCATAAGCGCGATAACGCCAGCAACCTGAGCTGCTGATGCAGAAGTTCCATTAATAAAGTTTTGACAATCGCCGCAGCTTTCACCATGCAATCCCTGAAGATCAGTGCCTGAAATAAATATGCCATCACCGCTGCCCGGCGCAACAACCATGAGCGCAGCCCCTGGCTCACTATAGGCCGAATGTTTACCATTGTGATCAACAGAACCAACTGCAATGGTAAAACGTGAATTGGCAAGGCCATCATAATTGATATTATCGCCTTTGCCATTGCCATTCCCAGCCGCTACAACATAGATATTGCCCAGACTGTTTCGTCCCTGAGCGGTATTTAAAGCCAGTGCCTGCATTGTCAATGGGCCGGGTTTTTCCAAAATCTGGCCATTGTCTTCAGGCCCCCAGGTGTATGTGTAAATATCAATGGATTGACGTTGATAGGAGAGCGCAATGGCTTCCTCAGCATCTGAAACAGGTTTAGAAGTCAACCGAATACCTGCAATTCCAGCACGATAGGCCACACCTAATCCACAGTAAAAATTATCTCTCGCTGCTGCCAGGCCTGCTACAGTTGTGCCATGCGCAGTGTCCTGCCCCAGATCAGGACTGGGATCAGAATCATTGTCCACAAAATCCCAGGAATCGGATGCCACGAAATTGAAAGATAAATCCGGATGGGTGTGTTGCACCCCATTATCCACAATACCAATAACAACCCCATTGCCAAGGATGTTCATATTTTGCCAGACATTTCTGACATGAAGATCCAGCTCAGAGGTTCCGCCGCTTTGTCCGGTGTTTTCCAGATGCCATTGATAGGGAAAAATGGGATCTGAGTAAACCAGATCAAAATCAATTTCTTTTGGAAATCTTTGTTTTTTGACCTGCGGGGCAAACCATTCAATATCCTGGTTTCTTATTAAAATCGCCTGGGCCTGATCCACTTTATTAATGGGAAACGATATTAACCAGGTGCGGACGATATGTGCAACAGCGCCCAGAAGTGTTGTACCTGTTGTCTGAACAACTGTTTCAATTTGTGCATTTGACTTAATCCGAATGGCCCAATTTTGAACTGCTTGCTCAGAATCCGATGCGGCAATGGTATTGGGCAGCATACTGGTTAAGGTAAATAACACCATTAGAGACCATAAAAGCTTTTTGAACATAATCTTTCTCCTTAAATTCATATTAGTGGGATAAGGCCTATGCCTGAGTAAGGGGATTTCGTATCAGGATAGCCATCCCTTCATTGGTTGTTAACTGATAAAAAAGGACTATATTTTAACATTTTGTATATGTCTTTTTCAAGGAAAATATTAAATAGTGTGTTAATACCTTAGGAATGGTCTGATAATAACATCCTTCTTTTTCTTGATCGTACAAAAAAATAAGGTCGTGTAGAGACGTAGCATGCTACGTCTCTACAGTACAATTACCTCAAAACGAACAATATCAATAATGGGGAAGTTATTTTCGTGTAGAGACGTAGCATGCTACGTCTCTACAGTACAATTACCTCAAAACGAACAATATCAATAATGGGGAAGTTATTTTCGTGTAGAGACGTAGCATGCTGCGTCTCTACAGTACAATTACCTCAAAACGAACAATATCAATAATGGGGAAGTTATTTTCGTGTAGAGACGTAGCATGCTACGTCTCTACAGTACTGACTGACAGTTGATTCAGGTTCACCAGATGTCACGTTTTTCGATTTTTTTTGTGTTTCAAATGTTCAGGATTCAAATCATATTCTAATACAATATTTGAGAGATATCCTGCTTTCCATTCTCGGCCAATCATTGTTGTATAACCTTCATCGTTTAGCATTTTGACAATTTCTTTTTTCTTATGTCCTTGATTGATATATTGCTTAATAAGATCAAGCGTCTTTTCAAACTGTTTTTTGGATTGTTCCTTTTTTGTTAGACATCCATCTATGGGGATTTCATCTGAAGACCTATTTTTGTATTTTTCAAGTAATTTCTGTTTTTTTTCAAGGTTCACCAAATATATTTCATTCATTTTTTCATATATGACACAATCTTTGGAACATGCTGCTTTGAAAATATTATGTTCGCAATTGCATATAAATGGCGCATCCGATTTATGGATAAATTTGATCGCTGATTTTGTGCTATGTCGTATTCTTGATGGCTTACTTGAAGATATTGCAGAAAGAACATCAATACTATAATCAATCAGCCATTCTCGGTAATCTTCTTTTGTCAGTCCAATATGTTTACACCACGCAGCAAGAAAAGATGAAACGTCTTGACGATTGGGTTTATTGCACGATTCAGTGAATCGATCCATTGATATTCCATTATTGATAAGATCTTTGATACATGGATATGCAACGTTATAAGCTTTTTTGCCAATGATTTTTATTAATTTTTTTTCATGCATAATGTTATATTTTTTCGTTTAAGATTTAAGTGTTATACCAATAAATGGGGAAGTTATTTCAGGGCGTTGCCCTGGGCTGGTATATGATGCCCTTTCAGGGCTAAAAAAATACCCCCTTTTTTGAAATACGCCCGCCGATTATAAAAAAAAATAAATGAAATTTGCAAGTATAAATTGGGTGCATTTCAAAAAGAGGGTTATAATAATAAGTAAGCAATTAAAAATTTTCGGGTATATTTAAGTAATTGGGGTCAGAGTAAAATTAAGCTATAATCTCAAGCTTAATGTATACAGGGCGCATTTCAAAAAAGGGGGCATTTTTTCGCCCTGAAAGGGCTGCACATACCAGCCCAGGGCAACGTCCTGGGTAATACATTACAATGATTTGAGCCCTGAAAGGGCGGCACATATAAGAACAATAAGGCAGTCTTGTCTAAATTATTTTTTTTGGGGAGGAATTTTTTACGAAAAGACTTGACTTATCCATATCCTCTGGCTTAAAATAAACATTTATTTACGAAAGATTCATCATCTGAGAAATGAATTTTCAGATAAAAAGTAACCCCCGGTAAGTCAAATAGATAAGAATTATGTTGGGCTTACCCCAAAATGAAGGAAAAAGTATGTCTTGGGATTGGGAAAAACTTCAAAAACAACAACAACGTCAATACAACAGGGCCCCTACCCCGCCAAATTGGGATCATATTTCCGAGAAGTTTAACAAGTTCAGAAGTTATAAAATACCAGGTACCTGGCTAATTGGACTTTTATTGCTTCTAATTTTTGCGGGTTCATCCATGTTTTTTACTGTGGATACTGATCAGGCCGGCGTTGTACAAAGATTTGGTAAATACAATCGAACTGTCGGACCAGGCTTGAATTATAAATTTCCAGCAGGGATCGAAAAAGTGACCAAAGTTAAGGTAAAATATGTTTATAAAGAGGAATTTGGATTTCGTCCGATGCAAAAAATCCAGCAATCTCAATTATTGGGAGACTCTGAGCAGAATGTTTCCTTGATGCTTACTGGTGATTTAAATGTTGCAGTTGTTCCCTGGATTGTTCAATTCAGAATTCAAGATCCTTATCTATATCTATTTAAGGTTCATGATGTTCGTCGATTGCTAAGAGACCTTGCCGAAGCAACTATGCGTCTGGTTGTTGGAGATCGAAGCATTAACGAAGTAATCAGCAAACGTGAAGAAATTGCAGATCAGGCCAAACTTTTGCTTCAAAAAGAGATGGATCAGGCACAAACAGGCATTCATATTGTTACTGTAGAAATGAAAAAAACCAATGTCCCGCAAAAAGTTCAGCCATCCTTTAACGAAGTCAATCAGGCCATTCAGGAAAAAGAAAAGCTCATATATCAGGCCAAAGAAGACTACAACAAGGCCATCCCCTCTGCACGTGGTGAGGCAGAACGTGTCATTAAAGCGGCTGAAGGTTACGCACTGGACAGAATTAACAGGGCTAAAGGTGATTCTTCACGTTTCTTGTCTCAATATAATAAATACGTTAATGCTAAAAATGTTACACGACGTCGTATGTATTTGGAAGCCATGAATAAAGTTTATCCCAAGCTGGGAAAAGTTTTTGTAATGGATGCAGATCAAAAAAATGTTTTACCGCTAATTAACCTGGATACACTTTCCCCCAATCTGCCCCCGACAAAGGACATTCAAAACAGTGAGAAAGGAGTTAAAAAATGAATTCAAAGCTAACGATAGTTAAAGAAAATAAAGAGGTTATCGTTATATCCACATTGATCGTTTTTGCGCTGATATTCTTTTTGTCTGCATATTCGGTTGATGAAACAGAACAGGTGGTTATTACCCAATTTGGAAAGGTCGTGGGAATTCCCAAAATCGAACCAGGTTTGTATTTTCGGGTGCCATTAATTCAAAATATCAATAAATTTCCTAAAAATTTGCAGGAATGGGATGGGGACCCGGGTCAAATCCCCACGCTTGATAAAACTTATATCTGGGTTGATACCTTTGCCCGATGGTTAATTGTGGATCCTGTAAAGTTTTTTCAAACTGTGAATAATATCAACAGCGCTCTTGGCAGACTTGATGATATTATTGACCCGGCTGTTCGCAATTTTATAACATCCTATCCATTAATTGAAACTGTCCGACAGACCAATCGTAAGATGGATACTTTTGAGATGGGTATGGATGAAGGTAATGATCGCCATATTGGAACAATTAAAGTAGGCAGGGAAAAAATAACTGTAGGAATCCAAAAGCAGGCCGTGCCCAAATTGCAAGAATTTGGGATTGAATTGGTTGATGTTAAAATCAAACGAGTTAATTATGTTGAACAGGTACGAGAATCTGTCTATGGTCGAATGATAGCCGAACGAAAACAAATTGCTGAAAAATTCCGATCTGAAGGTCAGGGAGAAGCCCGAAAAATTCTGGGTAAAAAAGAACGTGAGCTGAAACTAATTTCCTCCGAGGCATATAAAACTTCTCAGGAAATCATGGGGCAGGCGGATGCTGAGGCAATCTCCATTTATGCCAATGCGTATGAAAAAGATCCAGAGTTTTATTCTTTTGTCCAAACATTGGAAAATTACAGCACGACTATCAATAAAGATACATCTCTGATTTTGTCAACTGATGCCGAATATCTGAAATTTTTTAAAGGATATTCAATTAAATAAATTCCCATGCAGATATTTTGGGGGAGAAATGATTGGCAATTTGTTTCAATACACATGCCAATTCGCGCAGGAAGGTATTTTTTTATGTTATAGCGGACCAACATCTCATGATGTTTTGGTTAGTACTGGCAACTCTTTAAGGCAATACCTTGAAGAAAACAGCGTGGATAAAAAAAGGTATTATTGTATTTTTTCTGTTTACGTGGAATTGTTCGAAAATATAATCCGCTATGGAGTGGATTGCTTTGGTGAAAATCTTTGTCTGGAGCGTTGCAGGTATCCATATGGTATTATTACAGTGGGCTTAAACAATGATCAATTCACGATTAAAAGCGGCAATATAATCGCCCTGGAGCAAAAAGACAAATTAAAAAAATACCTCAATTCAATAAAAGACATGGACCCCCAAATTTTACGTGATTATTATCGGGACAAACGTAAACAAACAACTGCATCAGATTGTAAGGGCGCGGGCCTTGGATTTATCGAAATAATTCGGAAATCCAGCCAGCCCATCACTTTTTCTTTTGACTACATTGATGACTATTTTCTGTTTTTTTCAATGACAACAGTGATTTGAAGGAGTTTGCCATGAAAAATCTTGAAATATCAAAAACGAAAACCACGCCAGAAATTCTATTCAATTGTTCAACTAATGAATTATCAATAACAGGGGAATCGTTTCCTGAAAATACTTCTGAGTTTTATGCCCCTGTATTTGAATGGTTGGAAAGATATCTTAATTCCATTACAGATCAGGTGGTTATTGTGAACATTGAACTTGTATATTTCAACAGCAGCAGTTCCAAGGTGCTGATGGATCTGTTTGACATGCTTGAAGAAGCCGTTCAAAATGGCAAAGAAATTTCAGTAAACTGGCGCTACGATGAAGACAATGAAATGGCTGCGGAATATGGTGAAGATTTTATGGAAGATCTTGAGAATCTACCATTTAAGCTGGTTGAAATTTAGTGCGCCCTGTCAAAATATCCATAAGGAATCATCACATACGCAATTCTTTTAATCTTTTAATCATTCAAAAAAATAAATGTAAAGATGTAGCATGCCAGGTCTATACAGATTTATACAAACTTAAGCTTAATTTTACTCTGACCCCAATTACTTATTACGTAAAATCTGGCTGGTATTCAGGCACAATAAGCTTCAAGGCTTCCATTATTGTTTTATGATTAAATGATTTCGCTGCATGTATGATTGTATCAATTTTTGAATGAATCTCATCTATCTGGCAAATCTGTCCTCGCAAAACCAGGATTTTTTCATGCTGTGTTTTAACAATGCCTTCACCCTCTGTAATTAATTCTTCATATAATTTTTCACCCGGTCGGAGCCCTGTATATTGAATTTCGATATCTCGATGGGGTTCATAACCATGTAAACGAATCAAATCCTGTGCCAGGTCAACAATTCGAACAGCACGCCCCATATCCAGAATCAATATTTCACCGCCTTTGCCCATAGCACCAGCTTCCAAAATCAATTGAGCCGATTCTGGAATACTCATAAAAAAGCGGGTGACTTCTGGATGCGTTACAGTGACCGGTCCCCCTCGTGCAATTTGATCCTGAAAAATGGGAATGACAGACCCTGAACTTCCCATGACATTTCCAAATCGTACCACCATAAACTGACTATTTTCAGAAACATTGGCGCACAGTACCAATTGCTCGGCAACGCGCTTTGAAGCGCCCATAACATTGGTAGGACGTACTGCTTTATCGGTTGATACCAATACAAATCGTTCCACTTTTTGATCTCTGGCAATATTGACCAGATGTAACGTGCCTTGAATGTTATTGATTATCGCTTCCCAGGGATGTTTTTCCTGCATGGGCACATGTTTATAAGCTGCCGCATGAAATACAACCTCGGGTTGAAAATTTTCAAATACATGCGCTACTGACTCTGGATTTCGAATATCAGCCAGATAGGTTTCAACATCCATATAGCCGAATCGTTGACGACATTCCATTTCAATATGAAACAAGTTAATCTCGCTGATTTCCATAAGCCCCAATCGTCTGGGATGAAAACGACTGACCTGCCTCACAAGCTCACTTCCAATAGAGCCGCCGGCACCTGTTATCAAAACACGTTTTTCATGAATATAACGATGAATTTCTGATTTATTCAGATGAACTTCCTCTCGGCCCATTAAGTCCTGAAGTGTGACATCTCGAAGGGCTTTGACTGAAATCCGACCATCAATCAATTCACTTATTGCAGGAACAGTTCGAAATCTTTTTCCTGTTGTTTCACAATTGGAGACAATTTTTCGCATATTTTCCCGAGATGTTTTGGGAATGGCAATAAGGATTTCATCAAACATATTGACAAAAGAATCAATCTGACTCACCAGACCTAACACAGCAACGCCATGAATGGTTTTTCCATGCTTGAGCGGATTATCATCAAGAAAACCAACAGGATGGAGTTTTAAATTGGGATTATCACGAATTTCCCGCAAGACCCGCTCTCCAGTGCTTCCAGCGCCAATAATCAAAAGACGTTTTGCATTTGTGCCTTTACGAGTCAGGATGGGAAAATAAGACAATCCTGAATGCCTTGTGTAAAACAATCGAATACTGGCACGAAACCCGCCAATGGAAATCAGACACAGGCCAAAGTCAATAATAAAAACTGATCGGGGATAGCCTTCAAAACGATGCAAGACCATTACGAACAGAATCAATATTAAAGAGCTGAATATGACAGCTTTGACCACATTTACCAGATCAAAAAGACTTGTAAATCGCCACATGCCCTGATACAGGCTAAATGAAAAAAAAATGCTCATTTTGATAATTAACACCATAGGTATCAGTTGCCAGAGGGCTTTTTGATAATGATCTGGTATGACAAAATCCAAACGCACAGCAAATGCCAGCCACCAGGATATGATCACCAGTGTAATATCTGTAACAAACACAAGATAAAAGTTTTTTGAGCATAGTAAATTTTTCATGGTAATCCATTCTATTTCGGAAGTTTCGCCAAAATTAATTCAATTACACGAGACTGGTCTTCAATCGTCATTCCGGGGCCAGATGGCAGACAGATACCGGTTTTAAATAATTGCTCACAAACCGGTTGTTCAGAATTGTGGGAAAAAAAGTCTGTGGCTTTAAATATAGGCTGCATGTGCATGGGTTTCCAGACAGGTCTGGATTCGATGTTATGTTCTTCCAAATAGTTTACCAGTTCAAGTGGAGATAATACAGATGAAGGCATTGTCATCACAGTTAACCACCGGTTAGATTCATGGTCAACAGGTTCAGGCATAAAATTAATTCCCTGAAGATGCCCCAGTTCAGATTCATATTGATTGTATATGCAGCGGCAGGCCAGGATATGATCGTTCAATACCCGCAACTGTCCCAGACCTATTGCTGCCAGAACGTTGCTCATGCGGTAGTTAAACCCCATTTCACTATGTTCATAATGAACAACTGGATCTCTGGCTTGCGTAGCCCAGTAACGTGCTTTCTTGATCGCATCCATGTTGTCAGACAAAAGCATTCCACCGCCAGAGGTGGTAATCATTTTATTGCCATTAAAAGAATATACGCCATACTCGCCAAATGATCCGCTGTAACGATCTTTATACTTTGCGCCAATGGCTTCAGCCGCATCTTCAATAATTGGCGTATCATATTTTTTACAAATACTTGAAATGGCATCCATATCCGCGCATTGCCCATAAATATCGACAACAATCACCGCTTTGGGTTTTTTTCCTATCTGACAATATTTTTGAAATGCACGTTCCAGGGCGACAGGTGACATATTCCAGGTTTGCGGTTCCGAATCAATAAAAACTGGTATGGCTTTTTCATATAAGATCGGATTTGCGCTTCCAACAAATGTGAGGGAAGCGCAAAAAACAATATCATCAGGTTGGACTTTTAACAAGCGAAGGGCTAAATGAATGGCAGCAGTGCCCGAACAGAGCGCAAGGGCACTGCATACACCAAAACGTTCGGCTATCTCATTTTCAAAGCCAGTAATATGTTTGCCCACTGGCGCAATATAATTGCTTGCAAACACTTCATCAATGAATTTCTTTTCTTCATTTCCCATGTGTGGCGGGGAGAGAAAAATCCGCTTCATACAAATATTTATCCATTAAAAGTTTTTTTCAGGTTTTCAATGTATTGGTTAACCATGCCTTCAAATTCTCTTGTTGCAAAAGGTGCAATCACCATTTTTGCCAAGGCTGGGAAAGGCAGTGTCAATACACCTTTTGTTGTCAAAGCTGCGTGGGTTTTATCTCCCTGTTTCGTGATTTTCCAGGAGCCTTCAATTTCTGCATTTCCAACATCCTTGACCGGTTTCCAGACAACACTGCCAGACTCTTTGTCACTTTCATACTTGCAGGCATAAACTGTTTGAATATAGTATTTTTGAATGCCGAGCTTTTCCATTTCCCATCGGAAACAGTTATCGCCCATATCCACCAATTGATCCACTTTTGGAAAATGCCCTACTGAATCTGGTACACTTGCCAATAAATCAAAGACCTTGTCAAAATCTGCAGGAACATCAAATTCTTTATTGATGTCTACATTAACCTTAAATGCCATAATGCTTTCTCCTTATGATTTTATAATTTAATATTTGTTAGATGCTCAGGTACATCCTGAGGTAAAAAATTCAATTTTGCAAACAATTTTTGTTCCACAATTTTACAAATGTCATGATGATGATTAAACATTGATATGTCAATATGAGGACATTTGGGCAAATATCGTTCTTTGATGTCATCCATGCGTGCCTGAAGACTGACCACCTGATCATGCAATACACGTTTATCCGCATAATTGACAATTTCTTTTTCATTATATTCACTGGCGACAATGGGGTTTCTTAGAATCACATGCTCCTTGACAATATCTGCAATTTCATGAAAACCTTCAATTTCACAAATTTCCTTGCCTTTCTGACAGTGGTCTTCATGAGACGCAATGCAGGAAAACTTTGCAATATCATGCATCAATGCCCCGCTCACAGATTTTTCTATGGATATATCAATTCCCTGCGCATCCAGTCGTGATGCTATCAGCATGGCAATTCTTGCAACAAGTATGGAATGCGCACGAATATGAGATGGCATAAAATATTTATCCATCATTTGCATACATTGATCTATCCCAGGTATCAATAGCCCCCCCAATTCCCAGAAAGATAGTATTGGTGCAAAACAGGACGTATATGCGTATTGATTTGCACTGTATGTAGTTTGTCTAATACACCTTTTCCAAAATAACTCATTGATTTCATTGCATTTATGTTTATAAATTTACTATGTATATCGTTAAAACTGAGTTGTAAAGCCCGATTTTTCAATTGAGAAGATTCAATGTCAGTTTTACGCATCCCCAAAACAAAGCCCCATTCACCCATAGTGGGAACATGATTATGATAAGGCAATACAGACATATTGGCAGCTTCAATGGTTTTTAGGATACACAAAAATGCTTTTGTTGAAAAATAGGGACTCGTTGCCTGTGTAACCATCACACCGCCGCGCATAAGATGATGCGCAATCAAGTGGTAAAAATCCAATGAATAAACATGCATCAAATCAATTGTATCAGGATCAGGCAAATCAATAATAACAATGCCGAATTGTTTATCATGTTTTTCCAGAAATGTCATGGCATCTTGATGAATAATTTTAATTTTTGGCGAATTAAGCGAATTTTCATTAATTTTTAATAATACTGGATGCGTTTTTCCCAAATGGGTCATCATTGGATCAAGGTCAATTAAGGTGATCTGTTCAACATCTGGATATTTTAAAATCTCTCGAACTGCAACGCCATCACCACCGCCTAAAACGAGAATTTCTTTGCGAATGGCACTTAATTTCATAGCTGGATGAACCAGGGGTTCGTGATATTTTTCTTCATCATACGTGCTGAACTGAACCTGACCATTGAGATACAACCAGTGATACTTTCGCCACCGGGTAATAACAATTTTTTGGTACGAAGTTTGTCTGGCAAATACAATTTTATCTTTGTATTTACTTTGTTCGCCAAATTGAATAATTGGCTTTGCAGCATAACAAAGAAAAATAAAAAAACAAAAACATGCCAGCCAGGAAAAAATAAAAATCTGCTTATGATTTATGAGTGCCATAAATCGCCACATGACCAGGGTTGCAACCAGAAAATTAATACAACCCAAAATAATAGGGGTGTAGGTCAATCCCAAATATGGCAACGCGATAAACGCAAAGATAATTCCACCCAGCAATGAACCATAATAATCTTTTTCCATAACATTGGAAATATTGATTCGCAGGTTTTCGTAGGATTCATTGATTCTCGTGACAAGTGGAATTTCTAAACCAATCAGGATACCCACAATTATGCCCTGAGAATATATGACCAGATTGATTGGCTGAATAAATGCTGCAAGGCCATAGGCAACAATGGCTGATGTTGCACACGCGATTGAAAGTAAAAGTTCTGTAACAAGAAACCATTCCAAAAGTTGGGTTTGAAATACACGACTCAGCCGACTTCCAACCCCCATGGCAAACAGCATAAAAGACATGACCAGGGTCCATTGGAAAACAGCATTTCCAGAAAGGTAAGTCGCCAGCGTAGACAACACGAATTCCGCAATTATCCCCGCACATCCGGTTGCAAACAGGGCTATTTTAAGGATATTGTTTTCTTTTCGATTGGATTCCATATAACAATTTATTTTGATTATCCTTGTATTGGGTTTTGTACTGTAACGTCGCAGCATGCAACGTCTCTAAACGACATTATTTTTTGTACGCTCAAAATAAAGTGATTTTTTTGAATGCGATCCAAAGTAATAATTGTTTTAATTTAAAGAATTGCCCGATGAATGTAAAGGTTATTTTTTGATTTTTGCAAATCAGGCTATTATGATCTTGTAACTAATTATTATTGACAGATGATAAATTTTCGTATTAGATTAATAATTTTACAATGTCTATAAACAAACTCATTTTTTTGTAAGGGAGACAAAGAGCATGTTTCGTCATTTGGGTTTAGGAACAAAAATGATTTTGGGCAGTAGTGCCCCGCTTTTGTTGGTCATCGTACTGGGTGTTGTGTGCATGATCAATATTAAAACATTACTGGAAACCAGTGCCTGGGTGGACTCTAGCCATCGAATTATGGGCAGTGCCAAAGATATTGATAAAATTCTCAGTGACCTTGAAAGTGGGGAACGTGGTTTTTTGATTGCAGGAAAAGATGCTTTTCTTAAATCCTATACCAATGGCAACAAGAATCTTCATCACAAAATTGCTTCATCAATCCAACTGGTAAAAGACAGCCCTGAACAGGTGGAACGTTTACAAAAAATTGAAAAATTAATTGATAAATGGAACGATAATGCCGCTCAACCTGAAATTGCCAAACGTCGTCAGGTGGCAGTGACTATCCAAAATGATGAATATGTCAAACAAAAACTGGCATCTGGCATTGGTAAAGAAAAACTTGCGAATGTTGCCGCCCACCTGGAAAGTCTGGATATTGATTTTTTGAATTCAGAAAATATGGGGGGCACCAACCTGATAATGACGATTACCACTGATATCGAAAATTTAAAATCTGGCATGCGTGGATTTTTAATTACTGGAAAAGATGAATTTATGTTGAAATACCAGAATGCCAAAGATGCTTTTTTTCGCCATGAAAAATATGTCCATCAAATTATTGAAGCCACATTTGATCGTGAAAAAACAGCTAAATTATTAGAAAACATACAGCAACTCCTCACACGATGGATGGATGGATTTGCCAATCCGCTCATTGAAAAGCGTCGAAATATCTCAAGCAATGATACTGAATTTAGTAATATTATTTCAAAAATTGATAGCGATGAAAGCTTTAAATTGTTGGATGAAATCGAATCTTATATCAAAGATTTACTTGAAGGCTTTGATTCAGACAGAAGTGAATGGGCCAGCCGAACGACACTGGCTGCCGGGCGATGTATTGATCAAATGGAAAACAGTTTACGCGGTTACCTGGTGACAGGCAATGATAAATTCCTCAATGTGCTTGAATCAAAAAAAGAAAAGTTTGACACAACAATAAGTGAGCTTTCAAATTTTGTTGATAATGCTTTTGTTATTGAAAATACTGAGGAAAATATTAACAAGATCAAAAAAATCGTTACAAGTTGGATTGAACAGGATGCCGAACCTGAAATCAAAAAACGCATTGAAGCAAATAAGGAACGTTCTGAAATGGCTGATGTTACAGCGCTCATTGAGGCTGGAACTGGCAGTAATATCATGGACAATGTTCGCAAAACCCTGTCAGATTTTATTATGGATGAAAATTCGCGTATGACTGATCGTCAGCATCAGGCATCACAATCAGCAAATCTGGCACAACAGATGATTGTTGTTGGAACAACTGCCTGTATTTTTATATCATTATTAATATCCTTTTTCCTGACGCGGGCAATTACAGGCCCGATCAAAGAAATATTTCAAGGGCTCAAAAAATTCAGCAATAGAGAATTTAGTGAAGTTCAAAATCAGTTTGGCGAAATTACCACAAACCTTTCAAAAAGCAGTGAGGCCTTAAACAATGCAAGCAAGGAAATTTCTGAAGGTGCAAACTTGCAGGCATCCAGTCTGGAAGAAACATCATCATCAATGGAACAAATTTCTTCAATGGCGAAACTCAACAGTGACAATGCCAACCATGCCGATGAATTGATGAAAAAAGTCAACTTGTTGATGGATAAAACCAATGATGCCATGAAAGCCTTGACTGATTCAATGAAAGAAATTTCAAAAACAAGTGTGGAAACTGTTAAGGTGATTAAAACCATTGATGACATATCTTTTCAAACCAATATTTTGTCATTAAATGCGTCTATTGAAGCTGCCACTGCTGGTGAGGCGGGAAGCGGTTTTGCGGTTGTTGCTGATGAAGTTCGTGTTTTGGCAAAGCGTTCGGCTGATGCTGCCAAGGCAACTGAAAAATTTATTGAACATAATGTCAGTAAGATAAAGGAAGGTAACGAACTGGTTGTCAGAACGAGCGATGCATTTGCAGAAGTGAACACAATCTCAATGGAAGTCACACAACTTGTCAGTAATATTGCTAAAGCATCAGATAAACAAACAAAAGGGATTGCACAAATCAACATGTCTTTATCTCAAATGGAAGATGTTACGCAACAGAATGCTGGCGCTTGCGATTCGCTTTCGTCACAGGCTGCGGATCTGAATGGTCATGTGAATGTTATGCTTTCTATTTTGGAAGGAAAACGTTCTTCTGATGATTATGAATCTGATCTTGACCCTGTTGAGGCATCTGATCTTGACGCTGTTGAAGCTTATTAGGAATGCAATCTCATACAAAAAAATTAAATTTCACGATCATCGGCACAGATACAAATGTCGGTAAAACAGTTGTATCTTTATTATTGATGAAATATCTGTGTCAACTAGGATATAAGCCACAATATTTGAAACCCATCCAAACAGGATGCTTAACCCCTCACGACCCGGACAGTGATTCCCTTTTTGTATATAAGCATATTCAACACCTGAAGAAATGTAATCCCAAAGACAGTGTGATTTATTGCATTCAGCCAGCAAAAGCACCCTGGTTTGCTGCCCGAAATACAAACACGATAATTGATACTACGTATTTGTACCAAAAAATTCAATCAAAATTACAGGACCAAAATCCTGTAGTTTTGGAGGCTGCTGGCGGATTGATGGTTCCTGTCACTGAAAATAAACTATATATTGAAGTGTTATCACATATAGATTCTATTCCAATTCTAGTTGCCAGGGCGGGTTTGGGTACAATTAATCATACGCTGCTATCTATTGAAGCATTGGTTAACAGAAATATTGTTCCAGCAGGCGTCATTTTGTCGAATCCTTTATCTGTTCCAAATGAAATGGTTGATGAAAATGCTGAAGCCATTGAACATTTTTCAAATGTTAGAGTTATGGGGATTTTGAAAAAAATAGAAAATTTTAACACAGTTTCAGATAAATTCCTGAATATTTTTGAGATGTGTGTATCCATGTTAGTCAGTGACTGTCCTTTTCAGGAGGACAATCACTGACTAACACGGATACCCTCAACTCGCGTTTGAAAAAAACAAAGTTGCACGATGTCTTGAAAGAGACGAAAGGGCTAAAGAAATGGTTTCAAATACAATTATTATTGTTTATCTAAACGCCACAATTTTTCTACACCTGACAAAGTCAAATAAAATTAAATTTTTTTGGCACAAGTTTTGCTCTGCAAAAAAAATTGATAAAAATAAAAAAATTCAATAAATAAAAAAAGTTATTGATTGCCATATTGAAATCGTGTATAATCCATACAACTTTTGTTGAGATTAAAATTTTAAACGATTATTCACGAGAGGTAATGGTATGTCATCAGAAGATTTAAAGATTCTGTTGGTGGATGATTTCAAATCCACACGCAACCTTGAACGAAGTATGCTGCATTCAATCGGCTATGAAAATGTCATCGATGCTGTTGATGGTGAAGACGCGATTACCAAATTGCAAGAAGAAGATGGCATCAATTTTATTATAAGCGATTGGAACATGCCCAACAAAAGTGGTTACGATCTTTTGGTTTGGGTTCGTGCAAACGATAAATTCAACCATATTCCTTTCATTATGGCCACCGCGCAAAGCGAAAAAAAAGAAATGATTAAAGCTTTGAAAGCCGGGGCGACCAATTATATCCCAAAACCCTTTAACAAAGATGAGCTTAAAGCCTTAATCGAAAAAACTTTCAGCAGCCCGGGCAATGATACTGGAGAATCTACAAAAAAAGCTGTGAAAGCACCATCGCTGACATCATCAGGTAAACTGATTCTAAATATTGCCCATATACAAATTACCGACCATCTGGTTCTGGGTGTGTTAAAGCATTTGATTGATATTGGCGCTTTTCAACCCAAATATTTTGAACTTAATACCACCTGTATGAGTGGCTGGAATCCGATTTATCAATCCCTTGAAACTGGCGAAGTTGATGGCGCACTCGTACTGGCACCCATTGCCATGGATCTTTTCAATTACGATACACCAATCAAACTGATTCTTTTTGCCCATCGTGATGGCAGTATTTGTGTGGGAAACAATTCAGACAAACGTGATCTAAGTTCAAAAAATATATTGATAGACCATTTCCAAAATAAAGCATTTTATATACCGCACTTGTTATCCATTCATCACATGATTGCCAATATGTTTTTAAAAGAATTGGGCCTTGTCCCCGGCGTTGCCGGAAGTCGAAATGTCAATGCCTTTTTTGAAATTGTTCCACCCATTCAAATGCCTGTATTTATGGCAAAAGACGAAAACGTTGGCGGTTTTTTGGTTGCTGAACCAGTTGGCACCAATGCAATTTCAAAAGGGATTGCCAAGCCCATGTTTGTTTCCAGTGAAATCTGGAAAGACCACCCCTGTTGTGTGGTTGCCATGCGTGAAAATATTGTCAATGAATACGAAGACGCAATTTATGAATTCACGCATATGATGGTTCAAGCGGGTATTTATATCAGTCAAAAAGTGGATAAAGCGGCTGAAATTGGTGTAAATTTTTTGGATCCTCAAAAAAAGTTGGGGCTTTCGTTTGAAATTCTAAAAAAAGTCCTTTCCGATCCTAAAGGTATTACAACTGACAATCTATTTCCAACCTTAGAAGACCTTGATAAAATTCAGCGTTATATGAGCAGAGAAATGGGCGTTGGCGCAATCATTGATTTGGAAAAATTTGTTGCGTCCAAATTTGCTGAAGACGCCTGCAAAAATCAGCCGGCGCAGAATAAATCCATGATGTCTAAAATGTCGCAAGTGATTAATAACATTGTTGGCGAAGAGTTAATGTCAGTTGAATTGAACAAAACAGGCTATGAAAAAGAACTCTCAGAAAAATTCTTTTCAAAAGGGGTTCAATTACTCAAGAGTGGAAAAACCTTTGAATCTCTGGAATCCCTGTTTGCAGCCTTTGCTCTGGATCATACCAATATGAAAGCGGTGAACAACATTGTTGTTGCATACAAATTCCTTGGAAATACTGAGTTTGCTTTAAAGACAGTTGACAGAGTGCTTGAAATTGATCCGGATAATTTTAGAGCCA
>Ga0272440_1001035_pt1 | contig 23203 bp, 20 predicted proteins | sample SSMMMBAug17_FD_192440 | JGI IMG/M metagenome (GOLD analysis project Ga0272440, IMG submission 192440) | Marine sediment archaeal communities from Little Sippewissett salt marsh, Falmouth, MA, United States - SSM-MMB-Aug17 | ecosystem: Environmental > Aquatic > Marine > Wetlands > Sediment ...
TTGTGTTCGCCCATCGTACATAGGAACGAAAGCGTTATTCGTTCGAGGGCGAACATAAGGTTCGCCCCTACATCGGGCTGGCACATAAGTAAATGGGGAACTTATTTTTCGAGTTTTCCTTAGGAATATCTAATTAATAAGATGTATCTAAAATTGATGATCTCGGCAATTGTACGAATAGCAGAGGGCTAACCCCCATAGCCGTCAAGCTAACGCAAACATATTTTTTTCAACAATTCGTGTAGGGGCGAACCTTGTGTTCGCCCTCGAACAATTGCCGCAAACGAGAATAGTTCGAGGGCGAACATAAGGTTCGCCCCTACACTGGCCTTTGGTAATTCACATTCTTTTCTTAGCCTGACGACAATGGGCAAAGCCCCATACCCGTCAAGCTAAGAAAACCCGCTCGTTCCAACGCTCTGCGTGGGAATGAGCGGTTCACATTCTTTTCTTTGCCTGCCGGCCATGGGCTAAAACCGGCTAAACTCCGGCTAAACCCTACTGTACCCATCTTTAGCCCGACGCTGTCAAACGAAAAAGTCTAATCGGACTTACATTACATCCAATAAAAAAATCCTTGACAATGTTTCTACCAAATGGTAGACTCCAAACTATCATATGATAGGTAAGGAGAAAAAATGAGCACCTCATCACATAGAAATGTCCGCACAAAAATATTGGAAGAAGCTGTTCGGCTATTCAGCGAAAAGGGGTTTGATGGCACATCTATTCAATTGATTGCTGACGCTGTTGGTATACGAAAACCATCCCTATTATATCATTTCAAAAGCAAGGAAAAACTCAGGGAGGCGGTTTATGAACGACTCATGGTTCACTGGAAAAATGAATTGCCCAAACAATTAGCCGCCAATGTCACTGACCAAGATCGGTTTGCATCAATAATAACATCGCTGGTTCGGTATTTTTTAAAAGATATTCATCGTTCCCGAATGTCCATTCGTGAGATGCTTGATCGTCCTGAAATTGTAAAAAATATTGTTCATGATCAAATGAATCCCTGGATAAAACTCATTTGTGAGTACATTGAAATAGGAAAAACAAATGGCGTGGTCCGACAAAATGTTCACCCTGAAGGATTTATAATTCATACAATTATACTCGTTCTTGGAATTGTTGCAGTGGGAAATGTCCTTTCCGGAATGTTTGATAATGTTAGTAATAAAGACAGCCAATCCATTGATACGTTCATTCAGGAATTGGAGCGAATGCTTCGGATATCATTATTTGAGCCGCAATATTTAAACAAACAATCAAAAAGTCAAGAATGAAAAATGAAATATCAAAGGAGCTTGAATGAAGAAAGTCAGCATATTTCATACATTTCGTCAGGGGCCAATGCTGGCCACTCTGGCACGCGTTGCATACAGTTCGATCACACAACAATTTTTTGAATCAAAAGGTTCAATTCCTGATATTCCCGGCCAGGAATATTCAGCAGTTGTGTCACCCCGGTCCCCTTCTTTGATCCGCGATTATATGGATCATGTGGGGTGTAATCCTAATAATTATCGCGGCATATTGCCCCCCCATTTTTTTCCACAATGGGGGGTGCCGCTTCTGGCACAAACAATCCATTCACTTCCTTATGATGTGAGCAAAATCTTGAATGGGGGTGCCAAATTCATGGTAAACAAACAGTTGCCTGCCACTGAACCCCTAAAACTAAGAGCGCGCCTGATTGATTTGGATGATAATGGCCGGCGCGTCATTTTTAATCAACAACTCATTACTGAAACTGATACCGCACCTGAAGCCCTTATTTCAGAAATAAAAGCGATTCTGCCATTGAAAAGTGACAAACAAAAAACAGGGCCAAAAAAAGAAAAACCGCGAATTCATGAAAGCGCTCAGGAAATTGGACAGTTTTACTTAAGCACAGAAGATGGCCTGAATTTTGCCAGACTTACTGGAGATTTTAATCCAGTGCATTGGATTGAATTTTATGCCCAATTGTCTGGTTTTCCAGGTACGTTCATACATGGTTTTTCTTCTATGGCTCATGCGGCGGAAATACTGATTAAGAATCGACTATCTGATAGAGCAGATTATCTTAAGTCCCTTGAAGTAAAATTTATCAGACCTTTGTTTTTGCCCAATTCTGTTTCTGTCTTTATTCATCAAAATGAAATTTGGATTGGACATGCTCCAGGGGGCGCTGCGTATTTATCAGGCCGATTCAGTCTCAATGATTCATAAGCAAAGGAGTTTTTTATGAATGATTACATGATTCAATTAACAAAAAATCCAATCATCCAAAAACTAATTCATAAAATGGGCCTTCCCAAACCTCCGGTAGAATTACATCGCAACAATAATCCCTGGGAAGAACGACCATTTAATGATCAGCCGGTTGTTATCGGCCAAATCTGTAAAAGTGCCATAACCAAAATTTTGGCAGAAACAGTGGTGAAAGGTGGGGGAAACCCTTTCATTGAAAATGATAATACCATATTGAATATATTTAATGAAGTGGGGCATGGGCATGGACGCTTGCCACAGGTGCTGGTTCAAAATGAACTTCCTGAAAACTTAAGCCCCAAAATACTTATATTTGATGCTACAAACCTACAGAAGCCCGAGGATTTAAATCGGGTGTATACATTTTTTAAAAACTATTTACGTGCCTTAGCCTTATGTGGACGTGTCATGATCGTAAGTCGTCCACCTGATACACAAAATGATATTTCGATTGCGGCAACATCACGTGCTTTGGAAGGTTTTATGCGCGCAATGGCCCGAGAAATCGGGTTTAAAGGTGCCACTGCCAATATTGTATATGCCGCACCTGATGCCGAAAATCGTTTGGAACCGGTATTGCGATTTTTCCTATCAGAACGATCTGCTTACATCAGCGGCCAACCTTTGCATATCAATAATCGCGTTATATCTGATGAACCCATACCAAAAAAGCGTCCCCTTGATGGTAAAACAGCATTAATTACAGGTGCAGCGCGGGGTATTGGCGCAGCAATTGCCCGAACAATGGCACGAGAAGGGGCACATGTCATTATTATGGATCGTCCTGGTGAAGATATTCCGGCAGGTAAATTGGCCGCTGAGATTGATGGACACTTATTATTCTGCGATATCACAGAACCTTCTGCAGGTGATCAAATGTATGAAAAGATTGAAAAACTGGGTAATGGTTTGGATATTATTGTACACAATGCTGGTATCACACGTGATAAACTTTTGATCAATATGAAACATGAAATCTGGGATCAGGTGCTTCATGTCAATTTCCGCGCAATTCTTCGCGTTAATAAGAAATTGTTACCCATCATGCGAAGTAATGGCAGAATCGTATGTTTATCTTCTGTTTCAGGAATTGCAGGAAATCGGGGACAAACCAATTATGCGGCATCAAAAGCAGGTGTGATTGGTTTTATTTCAGCATTGGCCCCAGAGGTATCAGAAAAAGGCATTGCAGTAAATGCAGTCGCACCTGGTTTTATTGAAACCCAAATGACCGCACAAATTCCCTTTGCCACAAGACTTGTGGCCAGACGTTTAAACAATTTGAATCAGGGTGGAACGCCTGATGATGTTGCCGAAACAATAACATTTTTAAGCAGTCCGGGTGCTTTTGGCGTAACAGGTCAGGTTTTGAGAATTTGTGGCGGCGCTTTAATCGGGGCATAATTAAGTTTTTAAATTTTATTTGAATGAAAGGAAAAACTTATGAAAAGTTCAAATCAACGCCGCGCAGTTATTATCGGCGGTGTGCGTACACCATTTTTAAGAGCCTTTGGTGATTTTACACCTTTGAGTACCATTGATTTAGGCGCTGCCGCAGTTAAGGGACTGTTAACACAATTTCCCATTGCCTGGAAAGAAATTGACAGTATGATTTGGAGCGGGGTTGTTCTTCCCAGTGCAACAGTTAATGTTGGGCGAGAAATACTCTTTGATTTGGGACTTCCAATGGAAATCGACGCTTACACCATAACACGTGTGTGTACATCCAGTTTAAGTGCAATCACACTGGCAGCCGCTGCAATCGAGCGGGGTGAGGCTGATGTTATGATTGCCGGTGGTTCTGATTCCACAAGCAATGCAGAGGTTAAAATGCCACAGTCTCTTGTGCATAAGTTTGCTCCAGTTGTTCTCAGCCCAAAGTCTACAGTCAAAGATTATTTTCGGCTTCTTACGCAATTAAATCCCAAAAAAGACTTAATCCCGCAACGTCCGGCAATCCGAGAACGTCTCACAGGTGAACTCATGGGCGAATCTGCTGAAAAAATGGCTTCACGAAATCAGATCAGTCGTAAATCTCAAGATATCTATGCCATGCAGTCTCATCAACGTGCAGCCAAAGCCATTGAATCCGGCCGGTTTGCATCAGAAATAACACCGGTGACATTACCCAATGGAAGAAAGGTTTATACCGACAATATTGTTCGCGGAAATACCAGTCTTAAAAAACTTGCAAAGCTTAAACCAGCATTTGCAAAAAATGGGAGTCTGACTGCCGGAAATTCCAGCACCCTTACTGATGGCGCCGCAGCAGTCCTTTTAATGGAAATTGAAAAAGCCAAGGCTTTGGGATTTACTCCTTTATCACAATTTCGAAGTTGGTCGTATGATGCTGTGGACCCGACAGATCAATTACTCATTGGTCCTGCGATCTCAATGCCTAAAGCAGTGCATCGGGCAGGTATGGTCCGAAAAGATATAGATTTGATTGACATTCATGAAGCATTTGCAGCCCAGGTGTTGAGTGTCCTAAAAGTATTGGGATCTGATCAGTTTGCAAAGGATCGATTGGGATATGATAAAGCCTTTGATACAATCGATCCCAAAGATATCAACATTCATGGCGGTTCGGTTGCATTAGGGCACCCATTTGCAGCAACTGGAGCGCGTATGGTAATAACGATGTCCAATGAGCTCAAATTATCCGGAAAATCCACAGCACTTCTTGGAATTTGTGGTGCTGGAGCACTATCTGCTGCTGCTGTTTTGGAGGCTGTTTAATATCAAACAAAAGGAAAAAATTATGTCAAACAATTATTTAATCAAGCCCATGAGCATGGCTTTAGAAATGTTAGGTCGCATTTCCAGCTCAGAACATGTCAACCGCTGGAAACTTCGTGAACCCGCACTAAAATTGGTCTATCAAGGCATGCGGCAAAGTGTTCGGGTTGGCAAATATGTCCAATCGCGTTATTTTGCCCCCAAATCTTTAAACCATGATGAAACTCTGAAAAAAAAAATCCCGCCCAAAACTGATCGCTTTGATTTAACCCTGACACGTGAACAACAGATGGTGAGAGACGCGCTTCTCAAATTTGCCAGGCAAGTAATGCGCCCCATATCTAGGGATGCTGATAATGGTGAAATGTCATCTGATTTTTTCAATCAAGTGAACGAACTGGGACTCGCAATAAGCGGCGTTCCAGAAGCGATAAAAGGGGTTGGAACAATCAGGTCGCCTGTTTCGAATATGCTGATGGCTGAAGATTTAAGTTATGGAGATATGTCCTTAGCAATTGCCTCTCTTGCACCATTAGGATTTGTCAACACAATTACAGAATTCGGCTCAAGAGAACAACAGGCCCGATATCTTCCGCCATTTACAGAAGACACCTTCTTTCCGGCAAGCATTGCCTTGATGGAGCCTGAAGCACGTTTTAATGCCAACAGACTCCATACACAGGCTGTACCAACCAATGCAGGTTTTCGTTTAAATGGAATCAAATGCATGGTGCCTTTGGGCACGCAGTCCGAACTGATGATCGTTTTTGCAGATCTCGCAAATCATGGGCCACGTGGTTTTATTTTAGAGCGACAGTATCCGGGAATTACCATTGAAAATGAAAAAAATATGGGGCTGTCTGCTGCTGGCTTGAGTCATGTTGTACTGACAGATGTTGAAGTTCCTGATACAGCATTGTTGGGAGAACAGGAAGTTCATTATTCACATCAACGCATGATTGATCTGGCAAGAATTGGTATCTGCGGATGCGCTTCAGGCACCTGTCAGGCTGTACTGGATTTTGTTATCAAGTATGCCAATGAGCGGATTGCCTTTGGCGAACCAATAAGCAATCGACAGGCAGTGGCTTTCATGATTGCTGATATGGCCATTGAATTGGAAAGCATGCGTATGCTTACCTATCGTGCTGCCAGCAGGGCCGAGCAAGGACTTCCATTTCATCGTGAAGCATATCTGGCGCAATTGATGTGCGCTCAACGGGCAATGCAAATTGGTACAGATGGCGTTCAGATCTTAGGGGGACATGGTTTTGTTTGTGAATATCCAGTAGAATTATGGTATCGACAGCTTCGCGCTGTGGGAATCCTTGAAGGAACGTTCGTTGTTTAACAATTAATTTTTATTCATTAGGAGGACACAATAATGATTCATCTCGAAATACCCAAAAAATTGCGTCAGGTAGGGGATATGGCGCATGCAGTTGCTGAAGGCATGTTTCGTCCAATTTCACGAAAATATGACCAATTTGAACATGCTTACCCCGAAGAACTGGATATGCTTCGATCAATCCTTCAAGGCATGGCTGATGGTGGAACCGGCATGGGCGCTGATGGACTTTCTCAAAAGAAAAAAGGCAAAACCAAAGAAATAAAAAATGGCAACAATATGGCGGTTGTCTTAAATATGATGGAAATCTGCTGGGGAGATTCTGGACTGGCACTGACAATTCCCGGTCAGGGATTGGGAAATGCTGCCATAGCTGCTGTGGCAACACCGGAACAGAAAAAACGCTTTGATGGTAAATGGGCTGCCATGGCAATCACTGAACCTGATGCCGGTTCTGATTCAGCAGCAATCAAAACAACTGCAATTTTGGATGGCGATGAATGGCTATTAAATGGCGAAAAAATATTTGTTACTTGTGGAGAACGTGCAGATTTAGTTGTTATATGGGCCACCCTTGATCAAAGTTTGGGGCGTGCAGCAATAAAATCTTTTGTTGTTGAAAAAGGAACGTCTGGCATGAAAGTAACGCATTTAGAAAAAAAATTAGGCATTCGTGCCTCTGACACTGCCACGATCATTTTAGACAATTGTCGTATTCCTCGTAACAATATTTTAGGCTCTGAATCCATTGATACCAAAAAAAGCTTTGCTGGTGTCATGCAAACATTCGATAACACAAGACCTGTTGTTGCAGCCATGAGTGTTGGCGTGGCAAAGGCAGCCCTGGATCTAACATGTGAATTACTTAATCGAGAGGGCTTATCTTTTCAATATGAAGGTCATCGCTTTGAAATCCCTGCCATAGAGGCAGAGATCTACAGAATGGAAGCTGATCTGGAGGCTGCACGATTACTCATGTTTAAAGCCGCATGGATGGCTGATAATGGCAAGCCAAATTCCAAAGAAGCTTCAATGGCCAAGGCAAAAGCAGGTCGCGTGGGTAATGAAATTACCCTGCGATGCGTAGAACTATGCAGCAGCCTGGGTTATAGTGAAAATCATTTGTTGGAAAAATGGGCGAGAGATTCAAAGATTTTTGATATTTTCGAAGGCACACAACAAATTCAACAGTTAGTGATTGCACGCCGGTTGTTGAAGAAACGTTCAAAAGATTTGAAGTAAATCAATAGCATACTGACAAACATTTGAGATTCAGGGGATTTGGTTTCGTGTGCTTTCGGTAAGCCTGCGTGATAATGCTTCAAGAACATTATCACGCAGGCTACCGAAAGCACACATGCAGTTCGTAGATGCCAGAGCCGCAAAGAACACGTTCCCAGGAAGAACCAGGAAATAAGCATATAATCGCTTTTACACTTAACATGATGGCTATAGGGCTGTCTTTTCTCAAAAAATATTGATTATTTTTTTGCATGTAAGGTTTTTATATCACATTCATTATTTTCAAAAAAACGCCTACAACGCTTAAACTGCTAAATGATATAGCAATACTAAACATTCGCAACGTAAACCGCCTTTGTCGGTCATCTCTATAATCCTGGTCTTGTCCAATTTTATCAAATTTATCATCAATTTTATCAAATCTGTCGTCAAATTTGTCGTCAAATCTATTAAACCTTTCATCTATTTTTTCAACTATTATTTGAAGCTGTTTATCCACCTGCTCAAAGCGTTTGTCCACCTGCTCAAAGCGTTTATCCACCTGCTCAAAGCGTTTGTCTACCTGCTCAAAGCGTTTGTCCACAAGAGAAAAACGATCCAACATATCAACTCGTGTTTCAGAGAATCTGCGATCCATATCAATTTTCATATCTCTCATCTGATTTTGCATGATTTCTTGGTTGGTACTCACTTTTTCAAGTTTTTGCTGCATCGTAACCTGATTTTTACTCATTTCATCAATTCGCGTTTGCATTCTATCAAATCGTGAATCAAAAGAATAGGTATTGGATAGCATGCTGATAAACATTTGTGAGTCCGGGGATATGGATTTTTGTTGTTCTAAATCTTTCATTTTGATATCCTTTCTTGTCTTTAGTTAATATTGACACAATGTAACAATGAATTCCTTTTGTGAATTATCATGCGTTGTTTTATCTTAAATATACAACATATCAGTTTAGAAATCAATCTCATTTAGGGTGCATTGGCGTCAGTAAGGTCAAGGATTTAGTTCAATTTTGCGTAAGGTTTTTATATCATATTCATTATTTTTAAAAATACACCCACAACGCTTAAACTACTAATTGATACAGCAATACTAAACATTCGCAACGTAAACCGCCTTTGTCTGTCATCTCTATAGTCCTGGGTTTGTCCAATTTTATCAAGTTTTTTGTCAAATATATCAAATCTTTCATCCATTTTTTTCATAATTATGACAAGCTGTTGATCCACCTGCTCAAAGCGTTTATCCACCTGTTCAAAGCGTTTGTCCACCTGTTCAAAGCGTTTGTCCACTTGCTCAAAGCGTTTGTCCACTTGCTCAAAGCGTTTGTCCACTTGCTCAAAGCGTTTGTCCACTTGCTCAAAGCGTTTATCCACAAGAGATAAACGATCCAACATATCAACTCGCGTTTCAGATAATCTGCGATCCATATCAATTTTCATATCTTTGAATTGCTCTTGAAAATTATTCATCTGATTTTGCATGATTTCCTGGTTGGTACCCACTTTTTCAAGTTTTTGCTGCATCGTAATCTGATTTTTATTCACTTCATCAATTCGCGTTTGCATTCTATCAAATCGTGAATCAAAAGAATAGGTATTGGATAGCATGCTGATAAACATTTGTGAGTCCGGGGATATGGATTTTTGTTGTTCTAAATCTTTCATTTTGATATCCTTTCTTGTCTTTAGTTTATATGTTTACATTGACACAATGTAACAATGAATTCCTTTTGTGAATTATCATGCGTTGTTTTATCTTAAATATACAACATATCAGTTTAGAAATCAATCTCATTTAGAGTGCATTGTCGTCAGTAAAGGTCAAGGATTCAGTTCAATTTTGTGTAAGGTTTTTATATCATATTCATTATTTTTAAAAAAACACCCACAACGCTTAAACTACTAATTGATACAGCAATACTAAACATTCGCAACGTAAACCGCCTTTGTCTGTCATCTCTATAGTCTTGGGATTGTCCAATTTTATCAAGTTTTTTGTCAAATATATCAAATCTTTCATCCATTTTTTTCATAATTATGATAAGCTGTTTATCCACCTGCTCAAAGCGTTTATCCACCTGCTCAAAGCGTTTGTCCACCTGCTCAAAGCGTTTGTCCACAAGAGAAAAACGATCCAACATATCAACTCGTGTTTCAGAGAATCTGCGATCCATATCAATTTTCATATCTCTCATCTGATTTTGCATGATTTCTTGGTTGGTACTCACTTTTTCAAGTTTTTGCTGCATCGTAACCTGATTTTTACTCATTTCATCAATTCGCGTTTGCATTCTATCAAATCGTGAATCAAAAGAATAGGTATTGGATAGCATGCTGATAAACATTTGTGAGTCCGGGGATATGGATTTTTGTTGTTCTAAATCTTTCATTTTTGATCTCCTTTCTAGACAGCGTAATTTTGTTATTGACTCATATGTAGTATGTGCTTTGTCTTAGCCCTGAAAGGGCATTACATAAAACCAGATAAATTGACACATGTGCCGCCCTTACAGGGCTAATTGTTCCGCTTTGCTTTATGTCAGTCCCTAAAATTTACAATATATCAGAATAGAAATCAATCTTAATTAATGATATTTTGAAGAAAGATACTCATTTCGAATGGCTGAAGTCCACATATTCAGATTATTTGTATGAGGAACATCCAAACCTAAAGATTTAAAGCGTTATAAACTATTTTCTAGGCATAAAATAATTTTTTATCATCTATTTTAAATTTTTAGTTTGATTCGACCCATCATACATCAAAAAATCTCTTTACAAATTTTTTATTTTTTGTTAGCTAAGATATTTTTTTTAGCCGCAATGCGTCAAAATTTAATAATAAAAACGTAAAGTATAAAAATACCAAGTCGTTAGGATAATTTATCAACAAAAAATGCGGCCTTGAAGGAGATAAAATGGGGTTTAGTTCAAATTATTCTGAGGGAAAAGGAACGTTTCCTCATGGCGTTCACCCACCAGAACGAAAGCGTTTTTCCGAAAATTCTGCAATCGAAGTGATGCCACCACCAAAAGAGGTACTTTTGCCGCTGCTTCAAAACATTGGAGCACCCAGTAAATCTATGGTCAAACCCAAGCAAACTGTTGTGTTCAATGATTTGTTGGCTGAGGCCGGTGGTTTTGTATCATCTAACTTGCATGCACCAATATCCGGAAAAGTTCAAAAAAATGTTCATGTGACACTTCCAAATGGACGTCATGTCCCGGCAATACGTCTTACTGCTGATGGCGATCAAGTATCTGGTCAGGCGCTTTTTGAGGAAATATTTGGAGGAGAATGGCCTAAAAAAGATCTGGATAAATATGATTCCAAAACAATTACCGATGCTGTTCAAAAAGCCGGAATTGTTGGCATGGGTGGAGCAGCATTTCCCACACATGTCAAACTCATTCCCAATCCCAAAAAACCTGTGGATACATTGATTATTAATGGTTGTGAATGTGAACCATATCTGACACCAGATTATAGGGTCATGCGCGAAGTACCTGACGCCATCGTTTCAGGAGCGCTTCTTGCTGCAAAGGCAGCAGGTGCCAAAAATATTTATATTGGGATAGAAAAAAACAAACCTGAAGCGATTTCTGCACTCAAAAAAGCGGCGCTTGGCACAGGAATAACTATTGCGGTCCTCAAGACCAAATATCCACAGGGAAGTGAAAAACAACTAATATTGGCCATTACAAATCGAGAAGTGCCTGTAGGTGCTTTGCCGCTGGATGTTGGTGTGGTTGTAAGCAATGTGGGCTCAGTCGCCTGTATTGCAAGAGCTGTTTTGCGAAGCAAGCCATTTACACATCGTGTTATCAGCATGACTGGTGCAGGTATTCAAACACCAAAAAATGTTTTAGCGCCCATTGGTGTCAGCTATGGTGCACTAATTGATTTTTGTGGCGGCTTAAAATCAAACGCTGCCCGAATAATATCCGGTGGGCCGATGATGGGTTTTTCATTTGCGGATCTATCAGCACCTGTGACCAAAGGAACCAGTGGTGTTACTGTTTTAACACATGAGGATGTTCAAAAAGAAACAGAAACAGCATGTGTGCGATGTGGTCGATGTGTTGATGCGTGTCCCATGAATCTTGTTCCGACAAGATTGGCGCTGGCATCCCGCAACAAGGACCTGGAATTGGCAGAACGTTATAATATAATGGCTTGTTTTGAATGTGGTTCCTGTGCCTATATTTGTCCGGCCAATCTGCCAATTGTTCAATTGGTACGTATGGGCAAAGCACAACTCATGGCACAAAAGAAAAAATAACCCAATGCTTGAAGCCCTTTGCAGGTTTTTCAAGAAGACAGGCAGCGACAATCAAGGGATGAAATAATCAAATTGATTATCATCCATGGTCGTTGCAAAGTATGTGAAATAATATGACAGATAAGAAACAAAATCAGACGACTGAAAAATCAGCGGCGCCTGTAATTCATGTTGCTCCATCACCGCATTTATCTGAATCAGGATTGACAACACAGCAGATCATGTTGGATGTACTGATCGCACTGGCGCCACTGGTTCTGACATCAGTAATTGTGTTTAAGCTATATGCAATCAAGCAACTTGCAATTTGTCTTGTATGTTGCCTTGGTGCAGAAACAGCTTTTGTCCGGATGCGCAACAAAACTGTAACATTGAATGATTATTCTGCCGCAATCACAGCAGTTATTTTGGCGCTATCACTTCCAGCCACAGCACCCTGGTATGTTGCTGCCATTGCATCAATTGTAGCAATCGGTATTGGTAAAATTATATTTGGCGGCCTGGGAATGAATATTTTTAATCCCGCAATGGTTGGACGTGCATTTGTAATGATCGCCTTTGCCAGCTTGATGGGAGCCTCTGCATTCGAATCATCAGGTTGTTCAGTTGATATACTCACACAGGCAACCCCTATGGATGCATTTAAACAAGGGGGCGTGGTGGCATCATTGTCCGCTTTGTTTTGGGGAATGACAAATGGCTCGTTGGGAGAAACTAGCGCTTTTGCTTGTATTCTTGGTGGTCTGTATCTCTGTATTCGTCGAACAGCCTCCTGGGAAATTCCAGCAGGCGTTATATTATCAGTTTTGATATGGGGCGGAATTGCTGATCTTTTGACAAACAGTCAATGGACAGTGATTCATCATATCTTTGGCGGTGCTTTGCTATTTGGCGCTTTTTTTATTGCAACAGATCCGGTCACAAGCCCATTAACGCCTAAAGGCAAGTTTATTTTCGGGCTTGGTGTGGGCGCATTTGTCATGCTGCTGCGAATATTCAGTGGATATCCCGAGGGTGTCATGTTTGCTGTATTATTAATGAATGCACTGACCCCACTGATTAATCGTTGGACTGTGCCGCGTCCATTGGGAGGATAAAAATTGCTAGAAAATTTCTAACAGTTCGGTTGAACACGTCAGAAAATAGGGCCTGTCCGAAATGTATTCAGCAATACAGGCATTAACCAATGACATATCAAAAAATAAAGGAATAAGATTGATATTATCATGAAACCAATAGAACCAATGGAACCAATGAAATCCAGTACGCTTGAGCGCATTCGCAACAACTATGTGGTTCAGGCATGGCTGGTATTAATTCTGGCAGTATGTTTTGGCGGATCCCTTGCCGGCATTCAACTGGCATTGGGACCATTAATTGAGGCCAATAAAATCAACGAAACCCTTCAAAAAGTGCCGGAAATGATTTTAGGTGCTGAAAAAGCCCAAAAATTGCCTGAAAATAAACAACTGGTAATTGAGCCACAGACAATTGAAATTACAAAACACAATCGTAAAGTGTTTTATAATGTGTTCAAGGCCAAATATCCAAATGGTCGTCCGGCAGGTTGGGTGGCCAAGGCCATCGGTCAAGGATATGCTGACAAGATTGAAATTCTTGTGGGGATGGATCACAAATTGAAAAAAATTACTGGTTTGTTTGTGTTGGATCAAAAAGAAACCCCGGGCCTGGGCAATAAAATTATTACCAATGAATGGCGAAAGCAGTTTCTAAAAAAGAAAACAGCTACTCCGCTATCGGTTACCAAAGAAGGTGCAAAAGCTGCACATGAAATTGATGCCATCACCGGCGCAACAATTTCATCACGCGCTGTTTGTTCAATTATCAACACAACGATTAAAGATTTGCGCGATCCATTGTTAAAGCGCGCAAATTAAAAGGCAATCGATTCGTTCGATTGATATAAAGAGAGGATTTTACAATATGGCAGATGCACCAACTCCATATGAAAGGTTTATTCAGGGTATCTTACCCGAGAATCCGGTATACAGACAATTGTTGGGACTGTGTCCCACATTGGCTGTAACCAATGGATTACAGGCTGCCATGACAATGGCAGGAGCAGTGGCGTTTGTTTTGTTTTGTGCAAATATAATTACAAGCCTGATTCGAGATTTGCTGAAACCCCATTTACGAATTGTCATTTTTACCCTGACCATTGCAACCTTTGTTACCATCGCTGACCGGTTTCTGGCAGCCTATATGTATCAAATGAGTAAAACACTGGGGCCATATATTCCATTGATTATTGTCAATTGCTTGATAATTTGTCGATGCGAAGTATGTGCATCAAAGCAATCTGTAGTTCATGCAGGTATGGATGCCATTGGTCAATCCATTGGTTTTGCCATAGCATTGGGCAGTATTGCTGCAGTGAGAGAACTATTGGGAACCGGCATGCTGTTTGGTATCAGTGTTTTACCATCGGTATGGCCGGACTGGGTTGTGATGGTGCTTCCGCCCGGAGCATTTTTAACTCTGGGATTGCTTTTGGGTGCTGTGAACTGGTATGGCATGCAAAAACAGGACGCATAATTTTATCTTTAGTTATTGAGCACAAAAGAGGTTACTTATGAGTTACATTGTCGATATTTTATTGATTGCTGTTGGCGCAGCCTTGATCAATAATTTCGTATTGTACTATTTTGTAGGGATTTGTCCATTTATTGGCGTATCCCGAAAAGTGGATATGGCTTTTGGAATGGGATGTGCTGTAACGTTTGTCATATCAATTGCAGCATTTTTAAGCTGGACCATAACCACATATATTCTTAAGCCAGGGGCCCCATTATCCAAATGGATGGCGGGATTATTCGTATCTCCGGAGGTGGCCGCCAATATTGATTTAACGATATTATGTTATATTGTATACATTTTTGCCATATCTTCATCAGTGCAATTTGTTGAAATGTATGTACGAAAATTTTTTCCGGCCTTATATAAATCATTTGGCGTCTTTCTGCCGCTCATCACCACGAATTGCGCAATTCTTTTTGCTTGCCTTACGATCATGAGCAATGTTGCGGGTGTAGACAACCCTGCTGATGCCTGGGATCTCGGACGTTCATTAACCCTGGCAGTATTTGGCGGTGTCGGGTTTACCATCGCAATTGTCATTATGGCGGGCATTCGTGAAGAACTGGAGTTATGTGACATCCCAAAACCGCTTGAAGGTGCAGCCATTACTTTGGTAGTGGCGGGCATACTGGCTCTGGCATTTATGGGATTTACCGGTGTTGATTCTGGATTAAAAAAAGCATTGACACCTGAAACACCTGAAACTGTTCAGGTTCAGGTAATCCAGACAAATCAAAACCTGAATATTTCGGGTTAATATATTTCAATAATTGGGGGATATCAATGACCTGGGTAACAATTAGTTTATCAGCCGGAACTCTTGTAGGAATGGCTGTAATTATGACATATATTTTAGGGTGGGCGAATAAGGCCTTCCACGTTGAAGTTGATCCACGTGTTGAGGCGATCAATGAAGTATTGCCCGGTGCCAACTGCGGTGGGTGCGGTTTTGTGGGTTGTGGCGAATATGCTGAAGCTGTGGCATCCGGAGAAACTGAGGTGAATTTATGTACTGTTGGTGGCGCTTCATGTGCTGCTGAAATTGCCAATATCATGGGCGTTGAAGTTGAGGACAGCCTGCCTTTTAGGCCTGTTGTTCACTGTGGTGCACATTACGATGATCGCTTGCAACGCAATGAATATCGTGGGGAACAACGTTGCCAGACAGCAAATATCGTTGCCGGTATTCAGGGATGTACTTATGGATGCCTTGGCTTTGGTGACTGCACAACTGTTTGTAAATACGATGCCATAAAGGTCATTGATGGCCTGGCTACAATAAATTACGATCAATGCATTGGCTGTGGTGCATGCGCCAAAGTATGTCCAAGAAATATCATTTCAATGGTGCCTTTCCGATATGAACAAATGATTGCTGTAACGTGTTCCAACAAAGATTTTGGAAAAGCGGTCAAGGATGTTTGTACTGTCGGTTGTATTGGATGCAAGGCATGTCAACGAAACAGTGATTTATTCAAAGTTGAAAATAATTTATCAATTGTCAATTACGAAGCTTATGCATCACTTGATGACACTGGCATTGATAAAATGAAAAAAGCCATTGATAAATGTCCACGAAAAGGAATTGTTTTCATGGGCAAACCCACAGAAAAAGATATTTTGGCTGTGATGCATGAAGATATCCCCAAAATAGCCACGCCTGATTTTAAAACGACAGTTGATGATACTGAATGGCGTGGTTAAAATCCAATCGTAAACTTTTTTAGGAAGGCACTTGTTTTGAAGTGCTTTCCTTGTTATACAAAGAAAAAGCACTGAAAATAAAATACGCCTTATTATTGATCATACAAAAAAATAAGGAAATCTCTGATAATAAGTTCCTCATTTCAGAAAGAGTAAATGCTATTCTTTTTTGAACCAGGATTACACTGAATAAGATGAAATGAGACACTTTTAATTCATCTTATTCATCTTCTTCAGTGTAATCCTGGTTCAAAATGAATAGAATTGACTCTTTCAGAAATGAGGAACTTATTATTTAAGTATTCCTAAGGACGTGTAGAGAATAAGCATGCGACCTCTCTACAGAACAAAAACCTCATAAATAAGCGATCATAGATTTTCAAGCATATCGGCGTCAATTTTAACATACTTTGGGATAACTGATTTCTTAGCCCTGAAAGAACGACAACATAACAGCCCGGGGGCAAGTCCTTATTTTTCAAACATTCCTATTGATGGGTATTAAATTTTCAGAGCATTCCTGATCTCAACAATATAAAACCAATTATAATGATTCATCGGGCGTATGTACAAGTTAGAGGAAAATGTTGCCTCGAAAAACACCGAAATCAAACCTATGTCCGAAACTAATGTAGGAGCGAACCCTATAACAGAAACCGAAATCAAACCTATGTTCGAAACCATTGTAGGGGCGAACCTTATGTTCGCCCTCTTACAGAAACCGAAATCAAACCTATGTTCGATAGCCCTACATTGTTTTTTGGATATAGGTTCGTTTTTGGTTTTAGTTCGTAGGGCGAACATAAGGTTCGCCCCTACATAGGTTAGATTTCGGTTTTTGCTCAAGGCAACATTCTCCCTAGCTTGTACTTACGCCCTGTTTTATCTTTTAATTCGATAGGAGGAAGAATAATGTATGCATTAGCAATTAATGGCAGCCCAAGAAAAGGCGGAAATACCGAAACCCTTTTAACAAAAGTGCTTGAACCATTAAATGATGCCGGTTGGAAAACCGAACGTGTTCAAGTGGGCGGCAAAAATTTTCGAGGATGTATGGCCTGTTTCAAATGTGCAGAAAATAAAAATCAGCAATGTTCAGTTAAAAATGATGGTTTTAATGATGTCATGGCAAAAATGATTGAGGCAGATGCCCTTATTTTGGGAACCCCAACCTATTTTGCTGCTTTAAATTCCGATATCAAGGCCTTAATTGACCGATCAGGTTTCGTAGCCCTTGCTAATGGAGGTTTATTTCGAGGAAAAATTGGTGCAGCAGTGGTGGCAGTTCGACGTGCAGGTGCAACCCATGCATTTGACTCAATCAACCATATGTACATGATGTCACAAATGATTGTACCGGGCTCAACATATTGGAATCTTGGAATAGGTTTGAACAAAGGAGAAGTGAATAATGATCCTGAAGGTCTCAACAATATGCTGAATCTGGGAGAAACCATTGCCTGGTTAGGTAAAGCAATGGCACCCCACTTGGAGTCTTTTCCAATGAATAAGGCTCCGGCGCTTTAAGGAATGCTCGGAAAATAAGTTCCCCATTTTTGGTATTGTTTGTTTTGAGGTAATTGTACTGTAGAGACTTAGGAAAACTCGAAAAATAATTTCCCCATTTACTTATGTGCCAGCCCGATGTAGGGGCGAACCTTATGTTCGCCCTCGAACTAATAACGCTTTCGTTCCTACGTACGATGGGCGAACATAAGGTTCGCCCCTACATCGGGCTGGCACATAAGTAAATGGGGAAATTATTTTTCGAGTTTTCCTAAGATATCGCTCCTATCGGTTTAAAAAACATTGTGTTTTTCCGGTAAGCATGCTTAAATAGTTATTGTTAAACAAGCCCAGTTTATGGGCTTTATGGTGATTAAACGCTTATAAATTATTATTTTGGAGAATAATTATGAGGCATGTAATTATTTTAATGTTCACATTACTATTTACAGGAATCGTCAATGCAACGCCAATAAAAGTAACAATTTTTACTGATGATGCGCTCCGCCCCTATTCATACATTGAAAATGGTGAAGTACAGGGATTATATATCAATATTTTAAAAGCTGTTTTTAGCAGAATGCCTGAATACGATGTTAAAATTTCAGCAGTTCCATGGAAGCGGGGAAAAAAAATGATGGAAACAGGGAAGGGTTTCGGGTTGGCAACTGCATATTTTCATGGGCATGACTGGCCATATCTGTATCCATATTCATTACCATTTGCAAGTGATGTGCTTAATGTCTATTGCGCCCCAGAGATACTAAAAAAGAAACGTCCCAACTGGCCAGTTGATTATCATAATTTGCGGATAGGGAGACCTTCTGGTTTTTGCGGATGGGGCGGACCTCAATTTGATAATATGGTTAAAGAAAAAAAAATACAGCTGGAAGAATCAAAAGGAGCGGTCACTCAAATCATGAAATTAGGGGCTGGAAGAGTTGATTGCATTATTATGGATAAAAGAACGTATAATGTTGAATATCATAAAGCAGTAAAAAATGGAAAATTTCCTTCTAGTTGGATCAAGCCAAAGTTAAGCGTTGAAATTTCAAGAAATGAAGTTTATATCGGTTATTCTAAAAAAGCCATTGAAAGTGGTAAATATCCTTTTCATATGGATTTCAGACAAAAATTTGACTCAGAACTTTTTAAAATGATTCGGTCGGGTGAACGAGATAAAATTTTATATTCATATTAATATGATTTTTGAAATGAACCCATCAAGTTTCATATTTTTGTCACCTATCGGGGCGAAGTAATAACTCCTTGATAATGTAAAATGTCTTGCATGATGTCTGTAGACCAAAAAAAAATATCCGCCTTTATGGGAATGCTCCCAAATAAAAGTAGGACCATTGATCACCTTCTTGACATTTTTGCTGACATTTCGTACAAAAGAACAAGAAGATGTTGCGACATAACATGTTCTACAGAAAAATAGCCCCTCAACTGACCTTTAGGAATAATAAATACTATAATCGACAAAAAAGGTCGTGTAGAGACATAGCAATCGCCATCTTTGCAGTACAATAACTCCAATACGAACAATTACAATAACGAGGACGTTATTTTTTTATTATGAATTCCTAAGGAATGCTCGGAAAATAACATGCTCATTTTTCATGTTCGTACAAAAAAATAAGGTCGTGTAGAGACGTAGCATGCTACGTCTCTACAGTACAATTACCTCAAAACGAACAATATCAATAATGGGGAAGTTATTTTCAGAGCATTCCTAAGGAATTTTTCTTACCATACAAATTATAACAATTAAAGGAGAACGACATGAATCCCGAAAAAGCGAAGGCCATTGAATCGGCCATGAGCCAAATAGAACGACAATTTGGAAAAGGTGCTGTTATGAAACTCGGCAGCAAGGAAGTTCAAAATATTCCAGCCATTCCAACAGGATCCCTTGCTCTTGATGCGGCTCTGGGTGTTGGCGGTTTACCTCGTGGTCGTGTGATTGAAATTTATGGTCCTGAATCGTCTGGAAAAACAACGCTTACTCTGCATGCTGTCGCGCAGGCACAAAAACAAGGTGGTGTGGCTGCATTTATCGATGCAGAACATGCGCTGGATGTGAAATATGCCAGAAAGTTAGGTGTCAATTGTGATGAATTACTCGTTTCACAGCCAGATACTGGAGAACAGGCCCTTGAAATTGCCGATATGCTTGTGAGAAGTGGGGGCGTGGATATCCTTGTCATTGATTCAGTTGCAGCACTGGTGCCCCAGGCTGAAATTGAAGGTGAAATGGGAGATTCTCACATGGGACTTCAGGCACGACTCATGTCACAGGCACTGCGTAAATTAACTGCCACAATTGGCAAAACAATGACGACTGTCGTATTTATCAATCAAATCCGAATGAAAATTGGCGTGGTGTTTGGTAATCCTGAAACAACCACTGGCGGTAATGCCCTCAAATTTTATTCTACAGTTAGATTGGATATTCGCCGGTCATCAGCAATTAAGGATGCTGATAGGGTTGTAGGAAATCGTACCAAAGTTCGCGTTGTAAAAAACAAAATTGCCCCGCCATTTCAAGAAGCCGAATTCGATATCATGTATGGCGAAGGCATTTCCCCTGCTGGTGATTTATTGGATATGGGCGTTAAAACCGAGGTGATCAATAAAAGCGGCGCATGGTATTCATTTAATGAAGAACGTATTGGACAAGGTCGTGAAAATGTAAAGAAATACTTTAATGAAAATTCTGATATTTTTGATCAAATTTATGGAATGGTTCGTGAAAAATTAGGACTGAAACAACCTGACAAAACTGCTGCCAATTCATCAGATACCCAACCTGATCCAAAAAATAAAAAAGGGAAAAAAAAATAAATCATAATTGCCAAATAAAGGAATTAATCTCATGACCGGAAATGATGCCCGCAAGCTTTTTCTTGAATATTTTCAAAGTAAAGGCCATAAAATTGTCAAAAGTGATGCGCTAACGCCCCATAATGATCCCACACTGCTATTTACAAATGCAGGCATGGTCCCTTTTAAGCGCATTTTTTTAGGTGAAGAAAAACGAGATTATTCACGTGCAACAACATCCCAAAAATGTGTCCGAGCCGGTGGAAAACACAATGATCTCGAAAATGTAGGGTATACTGCCAGGCATCATACCTTTTTTGAAATGTTGGGCAATTTCTCATTTGGGGATTATTTTAAAGAAAAAGCCATTGAATATGCATGGGATTTACTGACCAATGGCTATCAATTACCTGCGGACAAACTGTGGATATCTGTTTATCTGGATGATGATGACGCATACAATATCTGGCATCAATCAATAGGCGTACCAGAATCACGCATCATAAGGCTTGGAGAAAAAGATAATTTCTGGTCAATGGGAGATACTGGCCCCTGTGGACCTTGCTCGGAAATTCTAATAGACAGAGGGAAAGATTTTGCATGTGATCGCCCCGATTGTCAGGCAGGATGCGATTGTGATCGTTATTTGGAGATATGGAATCTTGTTTTTATGCAGTACAATCGTGATGAATCCGGCAACATGACCCCCCTTCCAAAGCCAAGCATTGATACCGGTATGGGACTTGAAAGAATCGTATCAGTCCTTCAAAATACAAAAACCAATTTTGAAACTGATCTCTTCGTTCCCATATTTAATGTGATTCAAGAACTTTCAAATAAGCAATATGGCCATTCAACTGATATTGATATATCCATGAAAGTGATTGCCGATCACAGTCGCGCAGTTGCTTTTTTAATCAATGATGGCATTTTGCCTGCAAATGAAGGTCGCGGCTATGTGCTTCGTCGAATTATGCGGCGTGCCATCCGCTATGGTCGTCAAATCGGATTGACAGATCCTTTTTTACATCAAACAGTTACATCGGTTTTTCATGTCATGAAATCCGCATACCCGGAACTGCTGGACAACAAATCCTTTATCCAGAATGTTGTAATTAATGAAGAAAAACGTTTTTCTGAAACCCTGGACAATGGTTTAAAAATGCTTCAGGACGCTTTGGACAATTTAAAAGCACAAAAGAAAAAAATTCTTTCAGGTGATATTATTTTCAAACTGTATGACACCTATGGATTTCCAGTTGATATTGTTCAGGATATTGTTAGAGATCAGCCCATTGAATTGGACATGAAAACCTTTCACGCGGCAATGGATCAACAACGCGAAAAATCACGCTCAGTTGCATCGTTTTCATCCATTGGTGATGCTTATAAAGAATTGTCTTCAAAGGGAATACAGACGCATTTTGTTGGCTACAGCACTTTGGAAATTTCATCTGATATACTGCTTATTGTAAAAGATGGACAGAAAGTTGATACAGCTCAAAAAGGCGACAATATCGAAATCATGACACAAGAAACGCCATTTTATGGGGAATCGGGTGGTCAAATGGGAGATATCGGAGAAATTTCTGGACCCAATGTCAGTATTCACATCAAAAATACCATTAAAGACCCATCAGGCTTGTTGATTCATCATGGTACAGTGACACATGGTGAAATTAATATGAATCAAAACGTTACGCTTCGCGTAGACATTGATCGAAGACAGTCAACTGCAAGGAATCATACAGCCACTCATATTCTTCATGCTGTTCTCAGAAACGTACTTGGCGAGCATGTCAAGCAGTCGGGATCAATGGTGTCGAACGATCGTTTGCGGTTTGATTTTTCTCATTTTTCTAAACTGACACCAGAAGAAATTACAGAAATTGAACAACAAGTCAATAAGTGGATTCGTAACAACATTGAAGTCAGCCTCGAAGAAATGGACATGGAAACAGCAGTAAAAACCGGTGCCACCGCCTTATTTGAAGAAAAATATGGCGATCAGGTTCGGGTAATATCAATTGATACATTCAGTCGAGAATTATGCGGAGGAACCCATACATCACGCACAGGAAATATTGGTACATTTTGTATAACAGGTGAATCAAGTGTGGCCGCAGGTATTCGAAGAATTGAGGCGCTCACAGGACATTTTGCCATTGAACATATACAGGCTATTGCGCAAAGAGAGATTACACTCTGTCATATGTTAAAAGAAAAACCATCGGACCTGAGCCAAAAGATCTCACAAATGATCCAACGTCAAAAATCAATGGAAAAAGAAATTGTTACCTTAAAAACAAAGGTTGCTTCTATGGATGCTGAAAAGGAAACTGACGATATTCAAACGATTAATGGGATTCAAGTTCTCGTTAAAAAAGTAAATGTTGATTCAGCCGCAGGTTTACGCGAAATTTTGGACAAATTTAAGGAAAAAATTGATTCTGGCGTTGTTGTTTTAGGCGCCGCTCTGAACAACAAGGCGTTGATTATCGTTGGAGTAACAAAAGATCTGGTCAAAACCTATCATGCAGGCAAACTTGTCAAGCAAATTGCAGCGAAAGTTGGCGGCGGCGGCGGCGGAAGGCCTGACATGGCACAGGCTGGCGGGCCCAATGTGGATCAATTAGATGCGGCTTTGGAATATGTGTATCAATTGTTTAATGCTTAGGAATGCTCG
>Ga0272440_1001036_pt1 | contig 23193 bp, 18 predicted proteins | sample SSMMMBAug17_FD_192440 | JGI IMG/M metagenome (GOLD analysis project Ga0272440, IMG submission 192440) | Marine sediment archaeal communities from Little Sippewissett salt marsh, Falmouth, MA, United States - SSM-MMB-Aug17 | ecosystem: Environmental > Aquatic > Marine > Wetlands > Sediment ...
CATAGGGGGAACATAGGGACGGGGGGAACATAGGGGAACATAGGGACGTCTATGATTTTATGCTTTTCTATTCCATTTACTTCCATATATAGAGAGGACGTCTAAAATTGATATCACAGCAAATCATGAATGTTAGGTATTTCTTAATACTCGATGGAAACTAATTTTTTTTCAATTGTTCCTAAAATATAAAATAAAAGTAAATCATAAAATCATAGACGTCCCTATTTACTATAAAATCATAGACGTCCCTATTTATTACGTCCCTATTTACTACTATTTAATCTTGCTGAAGCTCTGCCAGATTTGCATAATAATCCAGCACATCAGGATTTTTTAAGGCATCTTTGTTCAAAACCACCTCGCCCTGGATTGTTTTTTTGACCGCCAGTTCTACTTTTTTCATGTTCAGTGTATAGGGGATATCGGGAACTTCGATAATTTTTGCAGGAATATGCCGAGGAGAAGCATTACTTCGAATCGTTTGGCGAATTCTGTTTTTGACATCTTCGGTCAGTAACTGATCTGTTTTCATTTTAACAAACAAAATCACTCGAACATCATTTTTCCAGTTTTGCCCGACAACCAGACTGTCTTCAATTTCCTCCAAAAGCTCAACCTGTCGGTAAATTTCTGCCGTCCCTATACGCACACCTCCAGGATTAAGGGTAGCATCTGAACGTCCATATATAGTGACACCACCCCTGTCATTAATTTCAATATAATCCCCATGACGCCACACATTGGGATAAACATCAAAGTAGGCAGACTGATATTTCTTACCATCTGGATCATCCCAGAAATAAATAGGCATAGAGGGAGCCGGGGCTGAACAAACCAATTCTCCCTGCTGATTGTAAACCGGTTGACCATTGTCATCAAAAGCTTCCACTTTCATTCCCAGCCCCCGGCATTGGAGTTCTCCAGCATATACAGGCATGATAGGATTTCCAAGAGCAAAGCATCCATTGATATCGGTTCCACCTGAAATAGATGCCAATTGAAGATCTGATTTAATTTCCTGATAGACAAAATCAAAACCTTCCATCGACAGAGGAGAACCTGTTGACAAAATGGCTCTGAGAGCTGAAAGATCAAATGAATCTTTGGGTTTTAACCCAGAATTCATGAGTGCCGCAATATACCCAGCGCTGGTGCCAAAAACTGAGATTTTTTCATCTTGTGCCATTTTCCATAAAGCCTCAGGCCCTGGATGAAAGGGGTTACCATCATACAGAACCACTGTTGCGCCTACTGAAAGCGCACAAACTAACCAGTTCCACATCATCCATCCACAAGTGGTGAAATAAAAAATAGTGTCCTCTCGTTTTACATCTGTATGAAGCAAATGTTCTTTCATTTGATGAATTAATATGCCACCAGCACACTGAACCATGCATTTAGGCAATCCAGTGGTTCCGGAAGAGTACATTATGTATAGTGGGTGATCAAAGGGCAATTGTTCAAAAAGAATATCTAAATCCGATTCTTTGGATGTAAAATCAGAATACAATACTGAGTTGGGCAGATCACTGATATCTGGATTTTCCTCTGTATAGGGCACAACAACAACTTTCTCTACAGAATTAATCTGTTTGAGAATATTGCTGATTCTTTCAAGGCTATCCAATTTTTTACCTTTAAAAAAATAGCCATTGGCAGTAAACAAAACTTTGGGCTTAATTTGACCAAACCTGTCCAAAACACCTTTAATGCCAAAATCAGGGGAGCATGATGACCATGTCGCACCAATACTGGATGCTGCAAGCATAGCAATAACAGACTCTGGCATATTGGGCATAAATCCGGCAACACGATCACCGGACTGAACGCCGGCTTCTCTGAGTGACTTCGCCAGTCGGGCAACTTCATCATAAAGCATTTTGTAAGTTAATCTTCGGTTAACCTGATTTTCCCCCAGAAAAACCAATGCCGTCTGATCATCTCTGTACCTTAGCAGATTTTCAGCAAAATTCAGTCGTGCCCCGCTAAACCACTTTGCACCTGGCATTTTATTAACATTATCAATCACCTGATTGAATGGTTGTGATGATATAATATCTGCGAAATTCCACATTTGAGACCAAAACTCAGGAATATTATTCACAGACCATTGCCAAAGTTCATTATAATCGGTAAAATTTGTATTGTATTTTTGATTCACCACAGACATAAAAGCAAATAAATTGGTCTTTTTTATCTGGTCTTCAGATGGTTTCCATAATAGTTTCGACATTTTGCCCCCCCTGATCATAAAAAGGAATTGTTAAACCTCTGATATATGATTGTTCATTTGTTATTTTCCATAAATTACCGCCAATATCGTAGCATTGCCTTTTTTAGACGCAATCCAGTGAGGTGTATTTGACAAATAATAAGCCGTGTCTCCAGGTTCCAGTTCATAGTGATCATTACCCAGTTCAAGAAGCACAGTGCCATTGAGAACATAAATGAATTCTTCACCATCGTGGACAGAGATTTCTTTTTCGGATGTTTCCTGAAGCTGCACGATTAGTGGCTCCATGGACCGGCCTTTGACTTCAGGTGCAAGTCCCTTATATGAATATACATCCTTATCGCCTTTTTGAGAGGTTGATCGTGAAATTGTTTTTTGATTTTTTAAACGCGTGATGGCATAAGGTTTATCGCCTGCTCCGCAAATCATTTGTCCAAAGGCAGCATCTAACGATTTGGATAATTTAATCACCATTCCCAATTGTGGAAAAATTTCCCGACCTTCAATTTTTTTTAGCAAATCAGCATCAAAGCCTGTTCGTGATGAAAGCTCATCCACTGAAATCCCTTTTTCTTCTCTGATTTTTTTGATTCGTTGCCCGATTTCATCCATGTTCGTTTGAGCCGTATCTGAAATATTACCGGTCAAATCCTCAAAGTAATCCACATTGATATGGGGTACCTGATCTTTTGTTTCCATATTTTTTATCTCCATTTCATCAATTAATATCTATGGTCTGAGTTGTTCTGGTAATACCGCTTTTTCGCCCCATTCTTCTGGTAACAATTGTCCTGGTTTTTCACCGAATTTATCTTTTAATTTGGCCAAACCCGGACGAGCAAATTTGGGGTGTCCTTCTGTAAGAGTTCTTCCATTGAGAATGGCTTCTGATCGAAGTCTTCGGCCAATGGTTCGTTCCATTTGTTTTCCAAGCCATAATACCCGATCAACATCCCATCCATGGTCAATTCCCATTTCATCTATCTGTACCAGAGTATCTTCAAGGGTCACCAGTCCAACATATCGTGGATCCTTATAGTAATAATCTCCTGTCCCTTTCACCGGACAATCATCAAGAAAATTTGCTGGCTGACCACCTAAACCGCCCAGAGTGGCTTCAAAATGGGTAATACCCGCATGAAGTGCCGCTAAAACCGATGCTGATGCAACGCGTTTGGTTTCATGAAAATGAGCAATATGAAGACTTGTATCTGGTATTTCATCCAGAATCATTGAAAAATATCGATAAACATCAGGGGCTGAAGCACTTCCATCATGATCCGCATGTTCAATATCCGAGGCGCCTATTTCCAGAAAGCGTTTACTGAACTCAACGGCATCTTTCATATCTGTCGCTCCGCCAATGGGACTTCCCCAAATGGTACTGACTGTTCCACACATTTTAATACCAGCATCTCTGCATTTTTTGATAGCGCGTTCGCATTCTCGCCAATAATCAGGCAGTGTAGTACCGGAATTGGCAAAATGATGCTCTTCTTCTGTAGAAACCATCATTAAAACACGATCCGGCCCTATTCCTTTTTCTTTTAATGCAATGGCTCTGTCAACAGATTTTTCACGTATCGTAATGCAGGTCAAACAAATATCATCATAATTTATTCCTTTTCGTTCACATTTTGTCTTAAAGCGATCACCTCGTAAATGTGCCAAAAGCGTTTCTGCATCTTTAAATTGAGGCATGATATAAGGATTTCCCAGGTTGGTTACCTCGATATTTCTGCAGCCTGCAAATATTAATTCTTCAAGATAAAACTTTTTAGCTTCAGTGGAAATAAATTTTTCCTCATGCTGAAAACCATCTCTAATAGTGATATCACCGATGGTCACTTTTTTGGGCATACGCGGAAATATATTCCAATAATTATGTTCACTCATATCTATTTCTCCTTAAACTATTAAAATCTTACATTGCCAAAAGCTGGATCGCCAATGCGTTTGAGTAAACTGACTTCAAACGCCATCGCCAACCAGTCGCGAATCTCTGAAAATTTGAGTACACGATCATTTAAGATACGGGAGCCACAATAAAATGGATGGGCTTCACCATCATATTTTCCGATCATTTTTTCACGAAAAGCCTGTTTTTCAGATTCACTCATAGGCTTTCCCTTTGCTTCGCGTTTTTTTTCTTCAATGGATAAAAGAACCCCTGCTGCACTTCGACCGCTCATAACGCCTGTTCGCGCTCTCATGGTCGCAAATAAAAAATGGGGACGATAAGCTCTTCCACACATGCCATAGTTAGCAGCACCATTATCAGGGCCAATGACGAGCTGAATTCGTGGAACTTGTGCACAGGACACCGATCGAACCATGTCAGAACCATACTTGCCAATTCCTTGATGTTCAGATTCTGATCCAACCATATATCCAGGGGCATTTTGCACAAACAGCAGTGGAATTTTTTCCTGAGAGCAACGAACAATCCATTCTGCAGCTTTTCGAGCAGCTTCGGCAAAAATGATACCAACAGAATTGGATGCAATCACACCAACAGGAATACCTTTGATGCGAATTTTTCCGGCCAAAACATTATCGCCGCGACCAGGAGCATAATGCTGTTTATATTCAATAAAATAACTATCGTCAGCCAGGGCTTCTAAAACTTTCCGACCATCAATTCCCTGATGGATAGCCGATGGCATCAGATCGTATATGGTTCCATCATGAACGCTTGGAGGCATTTCTGCATAGCGATGAGAATGAATATCTTGTGGTGGTTCCAGTGACAGAATTTCACGTACACGTTGAACAGCATCGGATTGATTTCTACAAAAATGGTCCGCACCTCCAGAAACATGGGTATGTATTCTGGCACCGCCCAAATCTTCAGCAGATATATCCTCTCCAGTTGCCATTTTCACTAATGGTGGACCGCCCAGAAATGAATACGACATTTTATCGATCATTACCGATTGACAGGCCATAAAAACAATATAGGCGCCACCAGCAGTATTTCCGCCTGTACTCATGGTAATTTGTTTTAAACCCCTGGCGGACATACGAGCCATATTATAAAACATTGACCCAAAATGACCATCATCAGGAAAAACTTCGGCCTGCATTGGGAGAAAAGCGCCTCCTGAATCTGCAATATAGACACAATTAAGACCGCACTCTTCAGCAATTGCCTGGGCACGAATATGTTTTTTCAGGGTGATGGGAAAATACGTTCCTGCTTTGACGCGGCTGTCATTTCCAAAAATCATTGTCCAGTTGCCATGAATTTTTCCAATGCCAGTAACCAGACCAGCACATGGGACATCCTCAATGCCACCGGGATAATTAACGCCAAATCCAGCAATTCTGCTTAATTCAAAAAATTGTGTTCCTGGATCAATTAACTCCTGAATTAAATCTCTGACAGGACGTTTACCTTGTTTTTTTAAGCGTTCAACGGCTTTTTGACCTCCTGGCCAGGTTGCATCGTAAACGCGTTCATCTAATTTTTTTTCTTCACTTTCCCAAAACGATCGGTTTTCGCTCATACACTCCCCCTGATTTCTTTATTATTCACCTTTATACACTGGTTTACGTTTTTCACGAAATGCGTTAAGTCCTTCCAATCGATCCTGTGTTGGAATGGTTACCCAGTAAGCATTGGATTCAATGGCCAGCCCTGTATGGAGATCAGTTTCCATCCCATAATTGATCGCATATTTGGCTTGTTCAATGGCAACTGGACCTGTTTCGCATATCATGGCCGATAGGCTCATACATTCATTTAACAACTCTTCTGCCGGACAAATTTTGTTCACAAGACCAATGGACAAGGCTTCTTGAGCATCTACACGACGACCTGTGAAGATTAATTCTTTGGCCTTTCCTTTACCAATCAAACGAGGAAGACGTTGGGTGCCTCCAGCGCCTGGAATGATTGCCAGACGAGTTTCTGTAAGCCCCATTGATGCATTTTCTGCGGCAATTCGAATATCACACGCAAGGGCAAGTTCTGTCCCACCGCCTAATGCAATTCCATTGATAGCTCCGATAACCGGTTTATTCAGTTGCTCAATGGAAGTAAACAGGTTGCGAATGGTAAAAATAAATTCTTTGACTTGAATGGGGGTAAGTGTTGCGCGTTCTTTGAGATCAGCGCCTGCACAGAATGCTTTTTCACCTGATCCTGTAATAACAACGACGCGTATATTTTGATTAAACCGAAGTTTATCAATCTGTTCTTTGAGCGCTTTAAGCATGGCAAAATTAAAAGAATTCATCACCTGAGGTCGATTTAATGTAATAATGGCAACATTATCTTTTTGTTCAACCAAAAGTACAGTATCGTTCATTTTCTATAACCTCCTTTAATTACTGTTAACATCCGATATATCTTGAAATAACAAGCCGCTGAACTTCGGATGTCCCTTCACCAATATCCAGCAGTTTTTGATCTCTGTAAAATCGTTCAACATTATATTCTTTCATCAGGCCATATCCACCATGAATTTGAACCGCATGATTAACGACTCTCCCCATCAATTCAGAGCAATACAGTTTTGCCATAGCGGCTTCTTTTTCAAAAGGCCGTTTATGATCCCTTAACCAACAAGCTTTGTACATCAAATTTCTTCCACATTCGATCTCCATTGCACAATCTGCCAGTTTAAATGCCACAGCTTGAAACTTACTGATGGGTTGTCCAAATTGCTCTCGACCTTTTGCATATTTCAACGCCATTTCATAAGCGCCTTGTGCCCCACCAAGTCCCATAGAACCAATGGACAGTCGTCCACCATCCAGTGTTTTGAGCATTTGGTGGAAACCATCCCCTGGTTTCCCAAGTATATTGGATTCTGGAACGCGGACATCATCAAAATAAAGTTCTGCTGTATTCGACGATCGCCACATCATTTTTTTGTGCATGGGCTGGGCTTTAAAACCTTTCATGCCATGCTCTACAATAAAACAGGTATATTCTGGTTTGCCATTGGGACGAGTTCCTGTCACCGCCTGGACTGTCACTCCCAAAGACATTTCAGATGCTGCATTGGTAATAAATATTTTTGACCCATTTATAACCCATTGGTTTCCATCTTTGACTGCTGTCGTTTTACTTCCACCTGCATCAGAACCGGCTGTTGGCTCAGTAAGACCAAATCCCCACAGTGCTTCTCCTCTACATAAAGGTGGAAGATATTTCTGTTTTTGCTCTTCGGTTCCAAAATAATATAAAGGGCCTATCCCTAGTGAGTTGGCAGCAGCAATAGTAGCAGCTTGAGAACCATCCACTCTGGCGATTTCTTCAACTGCAATAATATACGAAAGATAGTCCATCTCTTGTCCGTCATATTTTTCAGACACAAACATGCCGAACAAGCCGATTTCACCCATCTTTTGGGTAAGTTCCACAGAAAACTCTTCTTTTTCATCCAGTTCTAAAGCGATTGGAGCGATTTCGGTCTGAGCAAATTTTCGAACCTCTTTTCGAATCATTTCCTGTTCTTTTGTTAAATCAAAATCCAAAACTGCCTCCTTTCATGATCGGAGATTATACGATTGTTGAATTTTACCGACCGGTCGGTAGTTTATTGTTTAAATTTTTTTAAGCCCATTGAGAATGAAATTTTCATAAATAACTGCGATTTCATCCACAGTCAATCGGCCATAGGGTTTATACCAGGATGCACCGGCTGTGCATAAAGTTAATATTGCATAAGACAGTATTTTGACATCTTGTTTGCTAAACACGTTTTGTTCACTGCCTTCTCTGATTATCTCTTGAAAAATGTTTTCATATTCATCACGTTTTTTGACAATTTCCTGAAAATGATCAAGAGTAAGACCTCTAAGCTCACTATTTGCAATAAAATTTTCTTTTTGTCGTTCAAGATGAAATCTAACATGGCTATGAATTGCAACCCTCATTTTTTCTTCAATACTTCTGATACCAGCGAGATTATTGTTAAGATACGCAGTCAGATCATCCATGGTAGATTCTAATATACTAAAAAGCAATTCTTCTTTACTGGAATAATGATAATAAATGCTGGCTTTCTGAATACCGCTGCCACGAGCAATTTCACTGATACTGGTTGCAAAATACCCTTTTTGAAAAAACAGATCAATGGAAACGGATTTAATTTTTTCTTTCATGTTACCCATGGTTAGAAAGCTCCTTTGTATTTACCGACCGGTCGTTAGATTGTTTGAATCTTTAATTTCATGAAATATAATCTTTGTCAAGAATTTTTTGGGAAAAGAGTTGAATTCGCATAACTCCAAATAATATCGGGTATTATAGTGATAAATATTTTTTGGATCTTAAAACACGCCGAAGAACTTTTCCAACGCTATTTTTGGGTAAACGGTCTAAAAAAATGACTTTTTGAGGAATTTTATAGGCAGGTATTTTACCATTGCAGCAATCAATCAATTCTTTAACGATAATTTGTTCACCTGATAAAGGTACAACAAAAGCGGCAGCAACTTCTCCTTGTTGGGGGCTGGGATAGTTAACCACACAAACTTCCTTAACTTTTGGATGTTCTAAAATAAGCTCTTCGACTTCCCTTGGATAGATATAATAACCACGAGAAACGATCATATCATTTTTTCGATCAATCAAGTAAAAAAAGCCATCTTCATCCATCGTCACAATATCTTGAGTATAAATCCATCCATCTTTGAGAGTGCAGGTTGATTCCATCGGCCTGTTCAGGTATCTTTTCATAACCTGAGGACCTTTAATGATTAGTTCGCCGGGTTCTCCAATTGGAACATTTGTTTCACCTGTCTCAAGATCAACGATTCTGCACATGGTATCTGGGAGGGGAAGGCCAATACTGCCAAGCTTATTTTTTAAATAGCCAGGTGGCATGAGGTGTGTAACGGGAGAGGCTTCTGTTAACCCATACCCTTCAACAATTGGGTGACCTGTTTTATCCAAAAAAGATTTAACAGTTTCTAAGCTTAATGTTTCACTGCCTGAAAGAAATATTTTGACAGAATTTATTGCAGAAAGATCAAGAGATGGCGTATCAAGCAAGGCCTGAAACATAGCAGGAACAAGAACTACGATCGTTGCTGAATATCGTTGAATGGCTTCATAAATTGGGTAAGGATATGGTTTTGGAAGCAGTATGGTTGTCCAGGCATTGGCAATGGAAAAATTTAATACAGAACTTAAACCAAAAATATGAAAAAAAGGAAGTGCGGCAATAATTCGTTCATTTCCCTTCTCAAGCATTTTTAACCAACATTGTAATTGTTGAACCTGACGGGACAAATTTTCATGGGTCAAAATGACACCTTTACTCGCTCCTGTTGTTCCACTGGTATATTGATAAATAGCAGTGTCTTTTAATTCTGCGTAAATACTTTGCGGATTGGAATTAAATTTATGAAATAAATCTTTCCACTTATATACATCCGGTGCTTTATTGACAGAAACAGAAATTTTTCTACGTTTACCAAATAAAGAAAATGAAATCTTTTTTGATATCGGTAAGTAATCACCTAAAGAGGTATAAATAATTTGATGAACATTGACAAGGCGAGGTCTTAAATCAATAATTCGATTGCAAATCAGATCCAGCGTAATGATCAAAGATGCCTCTGAATCATTCAGTTGATGTTCTAATTCCCGGTCAGAACTGGCGGGATTAATGAGCACTGCAATCGCACCTATCTGAAGAATGCTTAAGTAGCCAACCACACAAGGAATAATATTGGGTAAAACCAATGCCACACAGTCTTCCTTCTGAATATTCAGTCTCAGGAGGCAGTCAGAAAAATGATCAACCATTTGTTTGAGTGTGCCATATTTGATATGAAGTCCTTCAAAAATTAATGCGGTTATCTCTGGATAATCTTTTGCATTGCGCTCAAGCATTTCTGGAAGTATTGAACGATTATAGTCTATTTGTTCTTTTACACCATCCGGATAATGTTTCACCCAGGGTCGATCTTTGTATGACAATTCAAAATTCAACGCCATAATCTCTCCATTAGTTCTCATCTAAATGTTGAGGAAAAGATCTGCAAATGGCAAGAACATCTTTAATCATTGAATCCATTTGTAAAGATGTTTTTTGGGACATCTTTTGAAAAGGTTTCATTAATGCCCATATTTTGGAGCCAAATTTCAGAGTTGTTGATAAATACCCCGAAGAAATGATTTCAGGGGAATGAATTGTTTTGTTTTTTAAGATTTTATTCAACGTTGAAGGAATGGCATGAATATCACTCATCAGCTTGTATTGACTCAAGCCTAAAAGCATTGAATTATCACGACCTGAAAAAGGGGCACGACAATCGTTCTTATAAAAAAGAACGGGTTTGTTGCATGAATATGCAATGGATGCTTCAACAATAGCGCCCTCATCAGGAACACGTCCGTTTAAATTAACAACGATGGCCTGACACCTTTCAACAACTTGAAAAATATCCAATGCAAATATCGCATGATCAATTTGAGATCGGATATTCAAAAGATTCGTATTCAAAGGTGTATTGATATATTTTAAAATATAAGCCTCAAGTCCATCTCGTTGCGGCAGAAAAACTGAAAAACCGGCTTGTTCAAGCACTCTGGCAATAGCACTCATTCCAGCAAGCTCTTCTGGACAAAATAATGGTCCAGAACAATAAATACATTTTTTTGAAGAATTCATTGGGTTGATCCTGTTTATTATTTCTTTTTTTTGCTTTCTCTCTACCATTTTTTAGTGATTTGTCAATTTCCATTTCTAAGAGGAACTTCGATTGCATTCCAAAAGTTTCTTGAAACTTATTGAAAGTATGTGATAAATATTCGAAACAAATAAATAAGTCAGGAAGAATACAATGAAAAATAATATTTTCCAAATTGGTCAACGATGGATGAGTGAAATGGAGCCTGAATTAGGGATGGGGATTGTTCAATCAGTCGAACGAAGACGTATTGGACTCTCTTTTCCTGCAAGTGATGTCTTACGCATTTATTCTACCGAATCTGCTCCTATTAAACGGGTTCGATTCAGAATGGGTGATCGGGTTAGCTTTCAAAATGGCGATTCATTTATTGTAAAAAAAATTAACGAAAAAGATCACTTGCTTTTTTATAGTGATGGCAATGAATTTTTTTCAGAATCTGAAATTTCTCATATTCTAGTATTGAACACACCAGAAGAAAAACTGTCGGCCGGTCAAATAGACAGCATGAATGCCTATCTGCTTAGAATTGAACTGTTTGCACTTAGAAATCAATACCGGCAATCTGATAGTTTTGGATTTATCGGCGGCAATATAGATTTGCTGCCACATCAACTCTATATTGCCAATGAAGTCACCAAACGTCATGCACCTCGTGTGTTACTTGCAGATGAAGTTGGGTTGGGTAAAACCATTGAAGCCTGCTTAGTGATACACCGGTTTCTATTAAGTGGACGAATATCACGTGTGTTAATCCTTGTTCCCCAAGTTCTTGTTTATCAATGGTTTGTTGAATTTTATCGACGATTTAACATTGTTTTTCAAATTGCTGATGAAAAATTTTTTAAAGCTGTTGAACGTCAGTCCAAAAAAGCCAATCCTTTTTCTGAATCTCAACTGATTATGGCAGCTACCGAAACCCTTGCCACAGACAGTTTGCGAAAAAAACAAATGGTTGATGCTGACTGGGATATGATTGTTATCGATGAAGCTCACCATATTCAAGAAAAAAGCCCAATTTATCCAGCTGTTCAACAGCTCTCAAAAAAAACACAAGGCATATTATTGCTCAGTGCTACACCCGAACAACTGGGATTGGAAAGCCATTTTTCCCGTCTTAGATTGCTTGATCCAGATCGGTATTATGATTTCGAGGCGTTTATCAAAGAGTCTGTCAATTATCAAAAAGTAGCCAGTATTATTGATAAGCTTGAGCAAACCGATGATGTTGATACATCAATTATAAAAGAAATCCAAACCGTATTTCATCGGATGGATGTTTTTCAGAAAACTGATCATATTTTACAACAAATAAAACGCAATAAGAAAGAATTTATTCGGCAAATTTTAGATACTTATGGAACAGGTCGGGTCATGTTCAGAAATACACGTTCGGTGGTAAAAGGTTTTCCCAAACGAAAAGTTAATTTAATACCTCTTGACAATATTTCCGATGATACCACTCTTACCCAGATTTACATGGAATTATTACTGGATTTAGGTTTATCTGATCAAAAACCCGTTTTTCAAATGAAAAAAGATCCCAGAATCGAGTGGCTGGCAAATTTTTTAAAAGATCATAAAAACGAAAAAGTATTGCTGATATGTTGTTATCCTGAAAAAATTATGGGTATTCAAAAAGCAATATCAAAGATTGTCAATATTCAAATGGCTTTTTTTCACGAAAGTATACCTTTAAAACAAAGGGACGAGAATGCTGCATGGTTCGCTGAAAAAAATGGGGCTCAAATATTGTTATGTTCTGAAATGGGAAGTGAGGGGCGAAATTTTCAGTTTGTTCATCACCTTATTTTGTTTGATTTACCGCCATCGCCTGAACTTCTTGAGCAGCGTATTGGTCGATTAGATCGTATTGGACAAAAAAAGACCATTCATATCCATATTCCTTTTGTACCCAATAGTCCTCAATCAATGTTGGTTCGATGGTACCACGAAGGATTGAATTCATTTTCAGAAATTATACCTTACGCTCAACCGGTTTATGAGTTGTTTAAGCAACGCATTGTTACATTACTGCTTGACCCTTCAGATGATCAATCTGAATTCAATTCTCTGATTTCTCATACGAAGGAATTTTGTCAAAAAATGGCTAAGGATTTTGATGAAGGACGTGATCGGTTGTTAGAAAGAAATTCTTTTCATCAAGAAACGGCTTTGAATATCCGCAACAATATTATTCAGGCCGATAAAGATCGAACGCTCGAACCTTTTGTTAAACGTTTATTTGGTTTTTTTGGCGTTACATTTAATGAATTATGGCCAAGAACTTACCGGTTGAGAGCCAGTAATCGCTATAATGATAAGTTTTCAGGACTTCATAGCAATAACATGCGGGTAACTTTTGAACGAAAAAAAGCATTGATGCTTGAAAATATTACATTTCTTTCATGGGATCATCCCATGATTCATGATGCCATTGAGTTGTTTATCGGTGAAGGCGCAGGGCAATGCAGTTTTGCTTTTTGGAATGATCCTAAAGAAAAAGGCTTTTATCTTGAAACCTTTTATATTCTTGAATGCGTAGCCCCCTTACAGTTACATATGGATCGTTTTTTGCCATCAACACCAATCCGAATATTAGTCAATGAACAGTTGAAAAATTGTACAAAACTGTTACAATCAAATTCATTTATGGTCAATATGGAAGAAGCCAGATATCAATCAGAAAAAATTGAAAAAGCAATTGATTTAATACCCAAAATGGTTACAAGTTCTGAGAAGTATGTTCAACAGACAGCGAAAAAACTGATTTCAAGCACACTGAAAACGATCGATAGCCAAATGAACATCGAAATCAATCGTCTCAAGGCATTAAAAAAATTAAATCCGAATGTTAAAGATGATGAAATCCAGGCAGCCGAAAAAGAAAAGAAACATCTGAAAACAATCGCTGCTTCAGCTAGAACCAGGATTGATGCCATACGATTAATTCGTAGAGGATGATTAATATTTCAATTACAAAAGAGGTCCCTAATGAAATTAGAACACCCTAAAAAGATATTAATAGTCGATGATGAAGATGATGTCCGTGATGTTTTATCTGAATATATGAAAAACCTTGGATATCAGATCATTCAGGCTGATAATGGATTTGATGGATTGAGCCTTTATGTTTCCGAAAAACCTGATCTTGTTTTAGTTGATATTATGATGCCTGATATGAATGGACTTGAATTGACATCCAAAATTTTACAACAGAATCCAAAAGCTGCAATTATCGTTATTTCAGGTACAGGTGATGTTATGGATGCTGTCAAGGCCTTAAAATTTGGCGCCTGGGATTTTATTTTAAAACCCATACAGGACATGGGAATTCTTGAGCACGCTTTATCTAACGCTTTAGAAAAGTTAGAATTAAAGAAAGAAAGACACGAATTTGAAAAGCTACTTAAAGAACAAGTCAGACAGCGCACGGATGAACTTGAAAAAACGAATAATCGATTGATGCATGAAATTGCGGAACATAAAAAAACAGAAGCTATATTAATCGATAAAGAAAGGCACTACCGAAGTATTTTTGAAAATGCACCAGTTGGAATTTTTAAAACTTCTCTTGAAGGTAAATTTATTGATGCCAACCCTTTTATGGCAATTATGTTTGGATACACTGATTCAGAAGACTTGATACAAACAGTAAATACTACAAGTATTGCCGAAGTGCTTTACGAAAATCCTGATGATCGCAAAAGAATTCTTCAGCAAGTATTTGATAAAAAAGACTGGGTTCATGTTGAAACAAATTTTCGGCATAAAAACGGGCAATTAATACCAATCAATCTTATCTTTCAAGTCGAATGGGTTGATTCTGAAACAAAGCACCTGACAGGCTTTGTTGAGGAAAGGAAAAGGCTATAATTTTGAAAAAGTTATCAAATTAATATTATTAAGGGTAAATGATGTACGCTGTAGAATTTCAAACAAAGATAACAGATGGAATGATTCAAGTTCCTGAAATATTTAAAAAAACAATTAATCCCCATGTAAGAGTTATATTATTGGCCGAGGATTCTATACATACTGAAGAATTCAGTCTCGAATCACATGATATAATTGATGAATTAATGGCATCTCCTCTCAAAATAAACGATTTTAGACCAATTAAAAGAGAGGATATTTATGACAGAATATGATAAAAATATTAAACACTGCTTTATTGATTCAAATATTTGGCTATATGCTTTAATAGAATCTCAAGATAAAAATAAATCAAATATAGCAAAAGAAATTATTATTAAGAACAAAAAGTCCATAATTATTAGCACACAAGTAATCAATGAAATTTGCGTAAATCTTATCAAGAAAGCAAATTTCTCAGAAGGAGAAATTCGAAAGCTAATAATAAGTTTTTATAATAAATTCAGAATTTTTGAAATGAATAAAGCGGTCATACTTAAAGCTTCCGCTGTACGAGAAAATAATTGCTTCTCTTTTTGGGATAGCCTTGTTGTTGCAAGTTCTTTAATTACAGGTTGTGAAATACTTTTTTCAGAAGATATGCAAAATAATTTCGTTATTGAAAACACCAGAATTGTGAACCCATTGCAAGGAAGTTTTAAAACTTGACAGAAACCATCGCCGCAATTTCAACTGCAACAGGCAGTGCAGGTATCGGAATTATAAAAATCTCAGGCCCTGAGGCTATTTCATCAACCTTGTCCTTTTTCCGGCAAAAAAATGGTCAATTCTTGCCGGAACATGATATTGTCTCACATAAAATGGTTTATGGATGGATTATCAACCCAGAACAAGGCAACATGCTTGATGAAGTGCTCTGGGTGTGTATGAAAAGCCCTCATTCTTATACAGGTGAAGATGTCGCTGAAATTCATACACATGGCAGTCATGTTGTTCTTCACTCTATTCTTGAACTGCTATTAAAACTTCCAAATGTAAGACTGGCAAACCCTGGTGAATTTACTCGCCGTGCTTATATGAATGGTAGAATTGATTTAACGCATGCTGAAGCGGTTATGGATTTAATCTCTGCACAATCCCAAAAAACGCTTACATTAACCACAGCACATTTAACCGGACAACTCAAAGAAAAAATCCAATTAATGCGCCAACAAATTCTGGATTGTCTGGCAATTATTGAAGCTAATATTGATTTTCCGGATGATATGGCTGAAGATCAGGATGATCAGGATGTTCAAAAATCTTTAAAATCAATTATTTCAAAAATCAATCAATATATAAATGATTATTATCAAACAGCCATTTATCGTGATGGTGCAAAAGTTGTTATTGTGGGAAAACCTAATGTTGGAAAATCCAGCTTGTTGAATTGTTTATTGGGCAGGGATCGTGCCATCGTATCCAATGAACCAGGAACAACACGTGATATCATAGATGGACAACTTTCCATTGCCAATGTTCCTGTAACACTTTTTGATACTGCTGGTATTCACATTTCATTTGATAATATTGAACAACAAGGCATTTTGCGAGCAAAATCATTAATTAAACAAGCCAATTTGATTCTATTTGTTGTTGAAGCTGGAAAGGCATTTACGCAAGATGATTGGCAGGTGTATAACGAAATACAAAATGAGCCATTTATATTATGTGCCAACAAAGTGGATTGTAGTGATCGCAAGACGATTAATAATGTCCCGGATAAATGTCCGGTTCCTATTTACATATCCGCTTTACATCGTATAGGTATTGATCAACTCAAACATGATATTTCTGAAAAAATTTCCTGCCAAAATGATGAACTGCCATCTCCAGAATTTATGATAAATCTTCGTCAAAAAAATTGTCTGGAAACCGCAAAAAATTATATAGAACAGGCTTTATCCGCAAGTTTCAATCTACCTCTGGAATGTTCTGTTATTGATATCAGACTGGCATTGGAAGCTTTGGGTGATATTATTGGAATTGTTCATAATGAACAACTGCTGGATCAGATTTTCTCATCCTTTTGTATTGGTAAATAAAATTATTGTTATGAAAAATTGCTCAACCCGGTATATTTTGATTCTCATGATCATTTTTTTTAAAATGATCCCAGAAAACGCCTACAGTAACGTCATAAATCTTCAGTCTCAACTAAAGGTTCACCAGGGTAGAAAACACGTTCTTTTTGAGATTGAAGTCTCAAACAACGGATCAACCCGAGCCCTTGATCTATCGATCACCATGCATTTTTTAGATCAAGTCAAAACATCAGACTTGGTGGACATTCTGAATGAAAAACAGTCCAAAACGATCAGAATAAAGATGGATGTTCCTGAAAATAAAAAAGGGGCATTTCCATTGATTTGTGAAATACAATTTTATGATAATAACCTATTCCCGTTTTATTCACTTCAATGCACAAATGTATATCTTCATTCTCAACCATTGAGTGAAAGTATTTCTGCAACAGTGAATGATATTCATATGTTTGAAAAGAAAACTATTGAGGTATTCGTTAAGAACAAAGAACTTAAGGATCAGCAAGCCAATATAAAAATGATATTGCCCGGTTCTTTTCGTTGTCGTCAGTCGATGCAAACGATTCAATTGAACGGCCAATCTGAAAAGATTTCTTATACAATAAAAAACCAGACAGCACTACCGGAAACAAAGCATATCGGATTTATACTTATTTCTTATATAAAAGATAATCTGCATCATTCCAATATAACTCCCTTTGCAATACATGTTCTTTCAAACAATCAGAGTGTTTTTTTTTCAAAACGTGTTTTATTCTTTATTTATGCAGGAATTTCTTTTGCCTGGTTCCTCATTGTTTTCGTTTATGTCATAAGATATCGTAAATAGCATAATTGTTTAAAGCACCGCTTGACTCAATCGCCCTGCCTTGTCTTTACAAACAAGAGCCGAAAATGTATATGAAGAATGGGGAATTTATTTTCAGGGCATTCCTAAGGGGTTTAAATTGGGTTTTGGCAAAAGCCCGCAGACAGGTTTGAGATCTGTTGAAAGTCAGCGAGCCCAATGGCTCGCTGACCGGTTAAAGGTGTTATGAGTTATGAGCGGATTTCAATTTTTCTGGGTTTAGCGGTTTCTGCTTTTGGCAAAACAACGGTTAAAACGCCATTTTTCAGTTCCGCTTCAATTTTGCTTTGATCAATTACATTGGAAATTGTAAAACTTCGTTTATAATCTCCATAATCATATTCTCTGTATACCGCTGTTCCAGGAAGGCCTTCTTTTTCAACCCGTGCATTGATGGTCAGAACATTTTCATTCAGGTCAATGTCCACACTTTCTTTTTTTACCCCTGGTACATCTGCAATTAATGTGAGTTTTTCTTCAGTTTCGAATATATCCACATCCGGGGTAAAGACAGGCCCCTCCTGAGTAAATTCTTGTGGGCTTTGCACTTCTTTTTTGTCTACACTTAATCCTTTTTCTGCCATGATACACCTCCTTAAGCGGTTTTAATGTTAATTTTTCGGGGTTTGGCTTCGTCCGCTTTGGGCAGGGTTATGGTCAATACCCCTAATTTTATTTCAGCGTTAACTTTATCAGTGTTTACAGGGAAAGGTAAGTGGAGCGTTCGATTGAAAACACCACTTCCTCTTTCCTGGCGATGATAACGTACTCCTTTATCGGCTTCAGCAAGTTTTCTTTCTCCTTTGATTTGAAGTGTTTCAGAGTCAACATTAATTTCAATGTCCTTTACATCAATTCCAGGTAATTCTGCATTTACATAAAGATTATCGTTATCCTGTGATACATTTAATGCTGGAAATGATCCATGTCTTGATGGCTTCTGACGACCAAAGAAGCTGTCAAATAATCGGTTCATTTCATTTTGTAAAAGATCATATTGATAAAGCCGATGAGATCCTGTTGGTTGAAAAATTCTTGTAAGTGCCATAATACCACCTCCTATTTTGGTTTTATTTGGTTTTTATATCAATGCGTTTACTTTTTTCAGGTTTTACTTTTTTGAGCTCAATATTCAGTACGCCTTTTTTGTATGAGGCGTCCACATCAGATTCATCAACCTCTGCTGGTAATTGAATGGTTCTGGTAAAACTACCAAATGAACGTTCCATATGGTAATAGTTATCACTTGAGCTTTCTGATTCTTGCTTTTTAGTTCCTGAAATGCTTAGTAATCGACCATTTAAAGCAATATCTAAATCATCAGCACTAACACCAGGAACTTCTGCCTTTACTTCAATTGTTTTCTTCTTTTCAACAATATCGATTTTAGGTTGACTCTTTTCTCCCCAATCAGGTAAGTCAAAAAAGGAATCTAATAATTCATCTGCTTGCTTCCTAAATAAATCGATACTGTTATCAGTTCTACTGAATACTGATGGTTTGTTTTTTCTCCAAGGCATGATATCAAACATGGTAAACACCTCCTTCCGATGACTAAAATGTTAGTTGTTATAATTAATTGTTATTATTTAGTATTATATCTAAATAATAAGTTAATCATGTTTTGAATATCGTCAAGAGTAAAAACTTTAATAGGTTATATTTATATTAAATTCAGTTTGTTATAAAGAACTCAATTCCTTTTAATCATAATTTAATACACGTTAATTTTTCGTCAAGAGGTAAAGTAAAATTTTTGGGGAAATTTTATTTATGAGTTACCACTTTCTTCCTGAAAAACGGGTTTCCACCTTCAGGCCTTTGAGGTCATCCGAGCCAACCTTTTGAATAAAAATAATAACAAAAAAAAGCCCTTGAAATGATTGAATGATATTTGTTGTTGTGATATAGATTTATTCTTTTTATTCAGCCATCAAATGAAAATACTGAAAGATTTTTTTAAACAAAATCCATAGTATATTATATTCTTTTCAATCAGGAGTTCTCATGAAAATACGTATACATCAAGTGTTTTTCTTAATTTTAGTAATATTTTCAGGAATTTCAGCTAATGCTCAGCCGATAAACATTGGCCCCATTCAAGAGGTCTATTCTTTAAGTCATGCTCTGGATTCGCCATCAACCAACCCCAATATTCAAATGAAATGGATGCCTCCTTTAGATGTTGTCGTCGATGGGTATTATGTGATGTTTAACACAGTAATGTCCCATCAGTTTAATGAGTTTAACTCAGCGGATGAGGATGTTATCCTGACTCATGAGACGCAAATCACCAGCCCTGATTTCAGTCATTCTGATGATGTAGGGGTTTATTTTCATATTGCTGCATTTGCCTTAGATTCCAGTGATAACGAATATATTGGTCCGACAACAACGATTGGCCCTTTTCGCATCGACACTGTCGCACCTCTCTTACCGGTTGTTACTGCACCCAAAGCCACTCAGGAAAGAATGTTTACCTTATTACTGGGAGCTTATCATGCAACTGAAATGTATATCAGCAATATTGGATATGGGAAAAATGGATATTGGGAACCTTTTTCTGCACAATGCACTTGGGAACTGAGAGAGATTCAAGGCAACCAGATGATATATGTTGTCTATAGGGATTTAGCGGGTAACCAATCCAAAACATCGACAGTTGTGCGATATGATACCGAACGTCCTATTCCCGTAATAACATCATCTGCAACAATTCCTGCTCGGAGCATTCCCATTGGAATGACAATTACATTTAGTGAGCCAGTTATCGGATTTACACAATCTGATATTGTTTCTGATAATTGCCAGATTCAAGATTTCAATTCTGATGGCATTCAACTGTCATCTCTGTATACTTTTAACTGCATTCCGCAGTTTGAAGGGGAGGTCAGTGTTTCTGTTATAGAAAATCTGGTACAGGATGAAGCTGGTAATATGAATCAAACAGGCAATAGCTTTATTTTTATTTATGATACCTCCCGTCCTGAAATTCAACCCATTCCTGATCAATTTATTATTGAAAATACACACACGGAACCATTATTTTTTCAAATCAAGAATAGTAAAAACTACAATGGCCCATTAACAATTAATGCCTGGTCTGATTTACGCTCATTAGTAGAGCCGCAAGATATTGTCATCAATGGTGATGGTAATCCAGTAGAAATAACACTTGCCGCAGAAATGGCTCAATCAGTATTTCTATCAATAACGCCACAACGCAACCAATCTGGAAATAGCCAGATACATGTAATGGTTTCAGATGCAACAGGGATTACAGCTCATACAGCTTTTCAACTGGATGTATGGGATCGACCTGACATTTCATATATTCCAGACCTTCAAATGGATGAAAGCACAGAATTTAGTTTTGGCATTGCACTTACTGATGTCTATAAACAGAATTTAAATGTATCGTTAACGTCATCTAATCCCAATCTTTTGGGAATCAATCACGTAAAACTGATTGGAAATACCGTTTTAGGAGCCAAATTTCCATATGTCTGTCAAACATCGAATCAACCCCGTATTTCACTAACATTACACATGGTGCCACCACCCTATGAAAATGGCACTGTTGATCTGACCCTGACAGCAACCAACTCAAAAGACCTGAGCATAACTCAATCATTTACAGTGACCATTCAACCGGTTAACGATTCTCCAGAATTATCCATTGAAACATCTGCAAATTGCTATGAGGATTCAACCATCAGTATGCCAGTTACAATTACTGATGTTGATCAAAATGATCTTATTGTATCTGCAATTGCATCCAATTCCCAATTACTTCCTGAAAACAGAATGCAATGGATATTAAAAACCAATGTCTATTTTAATCCAGTGCCTGTTTCCATGTGGCAATCAAAAACACAGGATTTGGTTTTGAAAATTTCTCCTGCAGCCAATGAAGCCGGACAAACCACAGTGACAGTCAGGGTAGAAGATGATGGTGAATTGTTCATGGAAAAGCATGTTTTGCTAAATATCTATCCGGTCAACGATGCACCCATGTCACCTGAATCATTATCTCTGACATTAACTGAAAATGCATTCAGTGGAACAGTAATTGGTCATATTCCTGCGAATGATGTTGACAATTCTATTTTAACCTATTCAATTGACAGTATTGAACCCAAAACTGATTTTCAACTCAATCCATCAACAGGAGATGTTATTGTTTCATCGATCATTGATTACGAAACAATACCGGTTTATGAAATGATAGCGGTCATTACCGATGGCAACTTAACGTCTACAACCCATGTCACAATTGCTGTCAAAAACATGAACGATAATTCCCCCATTCTTGGGGATCGATTTGAATTTTCCATAGATGAAAACACGCCTGTTGGATCTAATCCATATACGTTGATAGCTTCTGATAAAGATGGCGATCCTCTGTCGTTTTCAATAGATTGGCAAACCGTTCCAAATCCTTTTGAAATATCCCCTAATACTGGTCAAATATGGATTTGCGATACTGTTGATTATGAAACCAACCACCTCTACAAAGCATCAGTAACTGTTTCTGATGGAGAAAACAGTGAAACAAGTACACTAACCATCACAGTCATCAATATAAAAGAAAGACCAACTATCACCGGAACACCAGAGATAACAATCGCACAAGGAGATCTATATGAATTCCAGCCCATCGCATTAGATCAGGATCAAGGGGATCAATTAACCTTCTATATTAATAATCAGCCTGATTGGGCAGACTTTGATATCCAGACAGGTAAACTATATGGTAAGCCTCAAAATCAGCATGTTGGTGTTTGGAGCAATATCATATTATCGGTACGCGATACTACCAACCTTTATGCATCGCTCCCAATATTTTCAATTACCGTGACAAACACAAACGATGCTCCCATCTTAAATAACCCTATAGCGGATGCATCTGTATTGAAACTTTCCAATTTATCGTTGATTATTCCCTCTGATACTTTTATAGATGTTGACCCTGGCGATGTGCTGAAATATGAAACTTCTTTGATTGATGGAACCCCCTTACCCGAATGGTTACACTTTGATCCCATCCAACGACGTTATTATGGTACGCCAGGAATATTGGATGGTGGTGTTTTGAACATTCAATATACGGCTATAGACTCATATCAGGCCGCAACATCTGATGCCTTTCTTCTAACAGTAGTTGATCTCAATCAAGCGCCACAGGTAGTGCTGCCCGGTGTCGCCATTGATTTTGATGAAAATAGCCCGGCTGTTATCATTGATTCCTTTGCACGGGTTACTGATGATGACTCTTCGAATTTTGATCAAGGTTATCTTTGGGTATCTTTTGACAATGGGGGATCAAAAGATGATTACCTGACCATTAAAGATTATGGTTTTGGCAATACGCCCATTGGATTGGATAATGAAAAAATATATGCGGGCACTCAACTAATTGGATCTTTTTCAGGTGGATCAGGAGGTAATCCTTTAACCATAGCTTTTTTGAATTGGGCAGATAAGACGATTGT
>Ga0272440_1001037_pt1 | contig 23179 bp, 17 predicted proteins | sample SSMMMBAug17_FD_192440 | JGI IMG/M metagenome (GOLD analysis project Ga0272440, IMG submission 192440) | Marine sediment archaeal communities from Little Sippewissett salt marsh, Falmouth, MA, United States - SSM-MMB-Aug17 | ecosystem: Environmental > Aquatic > Marine > Wetlands > Sediment ...
TATTATTTGAAACTCACTATTAACTATATTTCTATATCGCTTTAATATATAGTTAATAAGCCTTTGAATAAAATAAGTATCAAGCCTGGCTTTAATTAATGAAAGAAAAAAACAATGTATTATGTACGATTCATCCCACTTTTTCTTACGATATATAACACCATCCAAAATATTTATTCCTATTTTAAAGGCTGTTTCCCTGCGAACATTGTTTTCTAAATATATTACTGCATCAGCAATTCTAGCTATTAATTTTTTGGGAATTTTAATTGATTCACCATAATGATCTAAAATATTCCATGCTCTTCCTGTTTGACCCAAAATAAAATAGTTAATCGCTATTTGACCTGCATTTTCTAAAACTGAAGATGAATTCTTTTGTTCTTCAAAATAATCAATAGCTTTTTCATGAGCATTAATTGCTTCTGTAACATTATGAATACATCTTAAATTCCAACCTATTAAGCCCCAAAAAACTGCTTGCCAATATGTATTTTCTGATTTTTCTGATTTTTTAAGTGCTTTTTTTAAATATTTTATAGATTTCTCATAATCAGACATTTCTTTATAGTTCCAGGCAATACCTCTTAAATTCCAAATTTGTCGTTCTATATTTTTATTTTTCTTTTGTAAAACAAAAGCCCTTTCATGAGCATCAATTGATTCATCATGATTACCCATTTTTCCCAGATGCTTTGCAATTCCCTCAAGATTCCATGCCTGACCAGAAATATGATCTGTTTTTTCTCTTATCTTTAAAGCACGATTTAATACTTTTAATGCTTCTTCATAACGACCTAATTTTCCAAGACTCCACCCAATACCTTCTAAATTCCAGGCCTGTTGCGATATATTATTTTCCTGACTGCGATATTTTAAAGCATTTTGCTGAGTCTTAATAGCTTCATCATACTGATTAATTTTTCCATATATCCATGCCATTCCCTCAAGGTTCCAGGCTTCCAGATTTTTATTATCTTCTTTTTTAATTAATTTTAATGCTGTTTGATGTGCAGTCATAGCTTCTTCATATCGCTTCAATCTTGTTAAATTTCTTGCAATTCTAGACCAGTTCCAACCTGAAAGGGAATTATCTGTTTGATCTTCAATTAAATTTAAGGCTTCATAATGTTTTTCTAAAGCTTTTTCATATTGTTTATTTTTTCCATGAATTCGACCAATACATCCTATATTCCATGCCAGACTAATAACATCTTCAATACTTTTATAATGTTCACATGCATTTTCATGATATTTAAGGGAAGTGTCATAATCTTTCAAAGATTGATAACACCAACCCATTTGTCCTAAAATCCAGGCAATTTTTTTTATATGTCCATTGTTATTATATATATCAAGTGCTTGTTGAAAATATTTATTAGCAATTTTATATTCTTTAAGACAACCTTTATTCCATCCCATCTGCTCAAGATGAAAGGCTTTGTAATCAAGACTAATTGCCATTTTTTTTAAACATTTTTTGTGAGATTCAAATTTTTCAGAATGAGAAATCTCTAGAGGAATACGATCTGAAAAAAAAGCAATAATAACATGATAAGTATCTAAATTAAGATTTTTTAAGCGATTGAACTTGTATTCACGAATAACATCTGGAATTATTTCTCCACTTGCCATTTGATCCATCAAGTTAATAAGAACATCTCCATAACCATTCTTAATTTTAATTTTTTCTGACTCAAAAAATAAATCTATGTCAATCCACTGATCATGAGATAACTTATTTTGTATACATTTTTGAAAAAGATATAGACGAGCTTTTTCACTTAAAGACAAAGATCCTAAAATATTTCTTCCAAATCTTTTTTTATCTATATATTCAGGTCCATAGTTTATTGCAGCCAATAAATCTAAGATTTGTTCACGCTGAAAAGTTGCTTTTTTTTCACTTTTTGGAAGTTCATAATTACTTGATTCACATAAATCCAATGCCATAAATAAAGAAGGAGGGTCATCCTGCCATGAAAGTAAATTAACATCAAGTCCTGCATGAGAAAGAGTTATATGCATTAAATCCTGAGAATTTAAAATATTACCATCCCAATAAAATTCTTCAGCATATTTTTTTAACTCTTGATGATCATAAAAAGTTGTTAAAAATTCACTTACAACATTGAGCATTCTTTGCCTATTATGGGTATTAACATGACGCATACTATAATAATGAGCAAACAAACGATCTGTTAAGTAAATTTTATAATTATCTTTATCATTTATTAAAACTCCACTATCAATCATATCTAAAATTCTATTATTTATATCTGATTCTTTTGCTTTTACTCTATTTGCAAGCTCTTCTATTGAACAAGGTTCACCACCACGAATAATGGCATCAAGCAACAATCTTTGATCAGGATGCATTTCAGATAACATTTGTTGAAAAAAAGGAGTGAGTATATCAATTGTACTTTCCAGTGCATGAGAAGTTTTCAATATATGTTTTTGATGAAGTATATCAGCAATAATAACAGTATTTCTTTGATTTCCACCAGTAAAGCTTTGTAATGCTTTGAATTTAATATTTTCTTTTGGATCAATAGAATAATCATTCATAACAAACATTTTATTAACAAATTGTTCTTGATCCAATTCTTTCCAAACAGGTAATTTATGATAATCAAATAATTCAAAAAACTTACTGTTTGTTACAGGTAAATTTGATTTTAAACTTGTTGTAATAACTGTTAACCAATTGTTATTACTTAAAAATTGATTAAATAGTAGTTGATCTGACTCTGTTGCAAAAGCTTTGTTGGCAGAAAATAGTAAATCTAAATTTTCAATACAAATTATAATATGATTATATGGAGATTTTTTCAGCAATTTTTTCAGCATATCACAATGTTTTTGCCAGGTATTACGACAATGAGTTTCCCACTTAGGGATTACTTTATCATTATCAGAAAGAAAAGATTGAATATTTATTAAAAAATCATTTGGATGAAAAATATTGGTTTGGAATTCTGGAAAAAGAAAACAAGAAATAGTTTTATATGGTTTAAAATGAATTTGAAGTCTTCTTAAGAAAAAAGATTTTCCAATTCCATGTGGTCCACAAATACAAATATGTGTTGAAGAAATTTCATTTTGATTGTTTTGAATTACTGAAAGAGCCCATTTTAAACTTGCATCATGGCCTGTCTGCAATTTCAAAATCTGATCATCTGTCATTGTATATGGATTAAAACGTGGTATGATTTGCATTTTATAAATATAAATAGTTATTAATAAATTCTTTATTATCCTAAAAATATTGAGATATATGATTATTATTTAAATCTGTCAATGCTGTTTTTCATTCTTATAAAAGTAATTGTTCTTATAAAAAATATTGAATGACTATTCATTTTTCACAGCTTGACAAAGATATTCTTCTACTGTATGGCAATATAATATAGATTTCATATTTTGCTTCCTCACAGTTTTTATAATTTCAAATAAAGTTCATTAAAATGTGTTTATAAAATTTTTTAATTATAGATACTTTTTCCACTAAAAATAGATTATTTTAATAATAAAATATACAAAAAAAAATTTTTAAATTTACAAAAAATTAATAAATTTATTTATAAAAAGGGGGGAATATCATGGAGGAAACACCTGTTAGACGAATTAATTTCAGGGCATTTAAAGTTCTATGCCGTGAAATGTCTACCTATGAAGATTTAAACACATTGTTTAATGACATTGTTGAACTAATATGCCGATCTTTTGAAGTTAAAGCCTGCTCTATTTTATTGTTTGATGAAAGAATAAATGAACTAATTCACGTTGCATCTTATGGAATAAGTGAAGCCTATCTTTCAAAAGGTCCAATAAAAATTAAGATTGACAATACTCCATTAGCAAAAGGGGAAATTATTTACATTGAAGACATGTTAACTGATGAGCGTATAAAATACCCGGAAGCGGCAAAAAATGAAGGTTTTGCATCAATGATTTGTTTTCCTGTATCTTGCCGAAAAGAAGTTATTGGAATGATTCGTGTCTATCATAACGAACAATTAAAATTAGCAGAATATGATCTTGACTCCTTTTCAGTTCTAAATCGTTTATTGGGTTTAATTATTGAACATCATGGCATGAAAAATTTTATTGAAGGTGTTAAAGGTGCATTTTACAATTTACCTCTCAGGATGCTTAAAGGAATTGAATCATGACAGGCAAAAATTTCACTGATACATCAGATTTTTACGCTATTGATTGTGGAGATAAAATTTTGGTTGGTGATCGCTCTTTGACAGTCACCGGTCATGAACGAGAACGTCGATTTGGTATAGAAGATCCAAAGATGTGGGTGAAAAGGGCTATTGATGATGCCACAGGGAAAAAAAAAATTGTTAAACTATCATTTTTAGAGTCTTTCTATACAACTCTTGCTGGATTGAAGATAAGATGTTTTCGAAACCCGGAAAAAGAAGGGCAAATATTATCATTAGTAAGGGATCATCCATATTTTATGCAAGGAGAAGCATATCATGATCCTAAAGGTAATAATATAAGGGTAATTGATATTGTTAGGGGTCCTAATTTTTTTAATTATTTAAATTCCATAAAGATGAATCATAGCAAATATTTTTCTGAAGCTTTTCCTGAAATTTTAAAAAAGTTGATAAAATCATTTGAAGCTATTCGTTTTCTTCATATAAATGAATACCGACATGGAGATATAAGAAACGATCATATTATCTATGAACGTAAAACAGGTAACTATGTTTGGATTGATTTTGACTATGATTATGGATCCAGTGAAAATCCTTTTGCTATGGATTTATTTGGCCTGGGTAATATTTTATTGTATGCAGTAGGAAAAGGATTTCATGATCTTTATATGATCACTAATGATAAAAAAAAATATGGAAGTATTCAAAATAATTTGGAAGAAGGAGACTTTTCTCTTTTGGATAAATGGCGCTTTGTTAATCTACAAAAATTATTTCCATATATACCAAAAATGCTAAATAATATTTTAATGCATTTTTCAAAAAGATCAAATGTTTATTATGAAACTATTGATGAATTATTAGATGACATTAATCGTTGTTATTATACTTTTTTTGCATGAAGGGAGGGGATTTTGAAACATTCTATTCTAATAGTATTAAAGGACTCTGTGAGTTCCAGAGAAGCTCTTGAATATATTTCTCTTCTGCCACTTTGCAAAGAGGACGTTGAAATAACACTTCTTCATATTTTTAGAAAAACGTCCATGAGCGAAGAACTGATGGGAGAAAATTTCATAGAGGAAGAAACAAAAAAATGGGAACATCAACTTGAGAAAGCCAAAAAATTATTAATTTCTCAAGGATTTGTTAATGAAAAAGTTCATATAAAACTTGTCTCAGAATCTTATCCCACTGTGGCAGATGGAATTATTGACCAACTAAAAAGAGGCAATTATGGAACATTGGTACTTGGTCATAAGAAAAAATCACGAGCTGAAGAATTTGTAAAGGGAGATATTTCTATGAAACTCCTAAGAAGCCTTGAAGGCGTTGCTATTTTATCAATTACTTAATTAATGTAGTTTTAGGTACAATATTATAATGTAGGGGGAACTTATGTTCGCTCTCGAACAATTTTGTTCGCTTAGGAATTTACTTTCAAGGGCGAACACAAGGTTTGCCCCTACATTTACACTTGAAACAAACTCGATAAAACTTTTCATTAATACTATTATTAATTAATACTTAATTTATACCATCTAATCATCTATTTATAAATACCATTCATATATACATCTTTTTTATATTTTTCTGTTTTTTCTTCTTTTATTATTTATATATTCTTTTCTATTTTTTTTATAATCTTTGTTAATATGTTGATAACTATTTTAACTAACCTTTTTTATTCTTTATTTTTATATTTATTAATTATGATAATCATATAATTTGGATTTAATTAATTTTTAATAATTAATGCTATTTATCAAAAGTTATATATTTATAATTTTTGTTTGTTTAAAAGTGTTTGTGTCACTTTGTTTTATAAAAATTTTTTTTATAAAAGTGTTTATGTCAATTACTTGTACTAATTTATTTAAAATTTTATTTAAATATGTGATAATGTCCCTTAATAAATAAAATAATATAAACATTTTTTTATTATTTGTTAGTTTAGTAAATTTATTTTAATATAAATAATAAATAAAGTGTTAATGTCCCTGTTTGAATAAATTTTAGTTTTTTTAATTTATATAATAGATATTGAATTTCTTAAAAAAAATAATTAAAATGTTATTATTAAATTATTCTATTATGTGAATATGTCACTTAATTATTTAAACCTTATTAAAATACTTATCAACAAATGAAAAAAAATATTTCTTTGAAAATTATAATAATAGCTATAATGGTAGCTGTTATTAGTGGTTTTGCTATTGGAGGATTGATAGTTCTTAAACTTGATATGCCAGAAATTAGACAATTAGATCATATGTTGCCACCATCGATAACATCAATCAAAAGTCGAAACGATCTTTTGATTGATGAATGGTTTATTGAAAAAAGAGAAATTTTGTCTTTTTCAGAAATTCCTAAAATGCTAATACAGGCTGTATTAACAACTGAAGATCGATCTTTTTATAATCATAGTGGAGTAAGTATCAGGGGAATTATTCGTGCTTTAATTAAAGATTTGCTAGCTGGAAGATATGTTGAAGGTGCAAGTACTATTACTCAACAACTCGCAAAAACTTTATTTTTATCAAATGAGAAAAAGTTAACAAGAAAAATTAAAGAAGCTTTATTGGCATTTAAATTAGAGAGAAGATATACTAAAGATGAAATTTTAACCAGATATTTAAATCAAGTATATTTTGGCAGTGGAGCTTATGGTGTAAAATCTGCTGCTAATATTTATTTTGGAAAAAAACTTTCAGAATTAGACATTTCAGAGTGTGCATTGATAGCAGGCCTTCCCAAAGCACCTTCATGGTATTCTCCATTGATAAATATAAAAAAAGCAAAACATCGAAGAAATATAGTATTAAAACAAATGTTGGATACAGGTATAATAAAAATGGAAACTTATAAAAAAGCCTGTGAAATGAAAATTAATGTTAGAAAAAAGAAAGAAAAAAAGAGCAAACCTGTTGTTTTTTTAGATGAGGTTAGAAGTGAACTTGAGGATAAATTTGGATCTGAATATATTTATCAAAAGGGTCTTCTAGTTCAAACTACAATTGATATTGATTTGCAAAATTATATTGAAAAAATTGTTGAATATCATCTTGAAAAAATTGAAAAGCGAAATCCACATATAGAAGAAAGATCTCTTCAGGCTGCTGTTGTTGTAATTCAAAATAGCACAGGAGATATTCTGGCAATGATTGGTGGTAGAAAATATAAAGAAAATTTTTTTAATCGTGCAACAAAAGCAAGACGTCAACCAGGCTCAGTCATTAAACCTTTAATATATGCCTTTGCAATAGAAAATAATTACACACAGGCTTCACTAATATTGGATGCTCCATTAATTTTTGATAACTGGCAACCAGAAAATTATTCAAGATCTTATTCAGGTGAAATGACATTAAGAAAAGCACTGGTTCGTTCATTAAATATTCCATGTGTACGATTATTAGATAAATTAGGTATTGAATCTGTATTTAATTTCTGTAAAAAAATGGGAATAGAAACATCTAAAGATATAAACCTTACTTTTGCTTTGGGTAGTTCTGAAGTTTCCTTATTGGATATAACAGCATCATATATGGTTTTTCCTAATAAGGGAGTATATATTCATCCAGGTATAATTCGTAAGGTTAAAGGTAGAAGAGGAAGAAAAATGCAATGGACTTATCGTCCTCAAAAAAGATGGGTTATGTCACGTTCCAGTGCAGCTATTATGACAGATATGCTAAAAGCAGTTATAACAGAAGGTACTGCAAAAAAAGCAAAAGTTTTAAAATTTCCTGTAGCTGGTAAAACTGGTACAACAGATGATAATAGAGATGCATGGTTCATTGGTTTTTCAGCAGATGTAAGTGTAGGTGTATGGATTGGATTGGATAATAATTATTCTATTGGTGAAGGTGAAACTGGTGGAAGAACAGCATTACCAATATGGATAGATATAATGAGAATAGCTAGTCAAAAATATTTTAAAAGAACATTTGATATTCCAGATAATACTGTTTATGTTACAGTTAATGTTGATACAGGAAAAAAATGTAAAAATAAAACAAAGATGTTATTTAGAAAAGATTTAGCACCTGATTAAAATAAGGTTTTGGAATAATGATATATAAGGCCACTAAATGGTTAAAAGATAAATGGCAACTAATAATTAAATATAATGATAGTCCTAATGAAATTGCATTAGGACTGGCAATTGGAATTTTTGCAGGCATTCTTCCTCTTTTGGGTTTTCAAACTCTACTTATGATTTTTTTATTATGGATTATTAAAAAATCGAATAAGATTGCGGCTTTTTTATCAAATTGGATAATGAATCAATTCACACTTATTCCTATTTTGTATATGGATTATAAAATTGGACTCTTAATAATTACACCTGATGAAAAAATTGATTTTAAAAGTGTTCAGGAATTAATATTAAATATGAATATGGTTCAATTGTTTAATATTGGGAAAGATATATTTTATCCGATGTTAATTGGAGGAATAATATGTGGAGGAATTTTAGCAATTATTACTTATTTTTTAACTATTATTTTTTTTAAAATAAAATATAGAAATGCTGATCAGGAGAATTAAAAAATGTTAAAAGAATTACGCATTAGAAATTTTGCAATTATAGAAATATTAGCAATTTCTTTTTCAAGTGGACTTACAGTTCTTAGTGGGGAAACTGGTGCTGGAAAATCTATAATAATAAATGCTCTTAATCTACTATTAGGTCATCGTGCAACTGGTAAATATATTCGTACAGGTACTGAAACAGCAGAAGTAGAGGGATTTTTTGAAATAGATGGCCATGAACAAATAAAAAATATTATGGAAAAAAATGGTCTTGATCCATCAAATGGTTTATTGATTAGACGTATTATTTCTAAAAAAGATAGACATAAAATTTTTATTAATGATAGACAATCTACAATTCAACTTTTGTCTCATTTAACTGCAAATCTTGTTAATATTTCTGGTCAACATGCTCATCAACGTCTTTTGAATGAAGATGAACATTTATTTATACTGGATCAGTTTGGAAAAATAATGCCATTAAGAAGAAAAGTTTATGAATTATTTCATCAATTATTACCTTTAATTGAAAAATTAAAAGAATTAAAAAATCAAAAGACTCGGCAGGCAGAACGTATTGAATTAATAAAATTTCAAGCTAAAGAAATTATAGAAGCAGATATTCAAAATCAAGAGGATGAGTATTTGGAAAATGAAAGATTAAAATTGCAACACGCTGAAACAATTTTTAAAAAAATAAGTATGAGTATAGAGCAACTTTATGATTCTGATAATTCAATAATAGAAATATTAAGCAAGGTCCAAAAAGATGTTGAACAGGCTTCAGGTATTGATAAATCTTTAACAAGTATAAATGAAAGTATACAAGAAGCAAATGCTTTAATTGATGATATAACTGCTGAATTGAGAAGTTATATGGATAGAATAGAAATAGACGATAAACGCTTACAGTTTGTTGAAGATCGCATTTATTTATTAAATGGACTTAAAAAAAAATATGGAGGGTCATTAAAATCTATTGACGATCACTTGAAAAAAATTCAAGAAGAATTAGGTGATCAGGAAACAATTGAAGATAAAATAGAAAGTGCAGAAAATGAGGTTAATGAAGTTTATAAAAAATTAAAAGAAAACATTTACAAACTTTCAGAGAAACGAAAAAAATGTTCAGAAGAATTATCAAATGCAGTAGAAAAAGAATTGCATCAGTTAAAAATGAATCAAACACGTTTTAAAGTAAAAATTTCACATAAGAAAAAAGATGAAAATACAGATGAATTCCTTACAGATGGTAAGTATATTTTTACTGAAACTGGTATGGATAGATCTCACTTTATGATTGCTCCAAATGTTGGTGAAGAGATGAAACCATTGGCATCCATTGCATCAGGAGGTGAATTATCTCGTGTTGTTCTTGCATTAAAAGCGATTCTTTCAGGAACAGAATCTGTATCTACAGTAATTTTTGACGAAGTTGATTCAGGTATAGGTGGTGGAGTTGCTGAAATGGTTGGACAAAAAATGGTTGCATTAAGTGATCATCATCAAATTATTTGTATTACACATCTGCCTCAAATAGCAAAATATGGGCAACATCATTTTCGCATAGAAAAACATGTAAATGATGGTAGAACTCATACCACAATCACTCCCATTAATCATAATGAGCGTATTCATGAAATAGCAAGGATGTTGGGTGGTGAAATAATAACAGAAAAAACAATTGAACATGCTCGTGAAATGATAGAAAACCCATCTGTTTGAAAATAAATGGTATTTAGAAAAATTATTAAATATTCCATACGTGTGGAAATTTTTTAATAGCAGAAGCAATCAACTTTATAATTTAAACTTTTACCAAAAGAAAAGGAACGCGATTTTGCCATCAAATGGTTTTATCTATGGAAGTATACTTACAATTGTTGATAAAGGAAAAGAATTAATTCTGATGCCGTTATTTATTATACTTTTAGGAATAAAAGGTTACGGATTATATACGCAAATAATTTTAATCGGATCTGTCCTTTCCATTTTTACAACTTGTGGTATCAACATTTCTGTTATGCGATTTCAACATTTAGGTAAAAATAAAAATGACGAAATTTCTGTTTTATTAAAAGTTTTAACAATTTCTATCTTAACTACTGCTTTTATTTGGTTTTTTATAGGGAAATGGATTATACAATTGTTTGCTTTGCCTGTCGAAACAAAGTATTTGTCATTTTGTATTGCCATTCTTTTTAGTCTAAAATCAGTTATTGTTGGACATTATAGAGCTTCTGAACAATATAGAAAAATTATAAATTATTTTACTACATACGAGATTTCAGAAATGTGTGTACTGGCAAGTATAAGTTTTTTCAATGTTTATATTGAGTTAATCAATATTTTAATTATTTTTTTATGTATCAGATGTATGTCAGTCACTCATTCTCTTATTGATATAAAGCCGAATTTATCACTTAAGTTTAATCAGGCTATAATATGGGATAGAATTGTTTTTGGGATTTCATTTATTCCAAAGGATTTATTTTTATGGTTAGGTCATAGTGCAGATCGCTTTATTATATCTTATCTGATGGGACCTTCAGCAGTTGGAGTGTATGCATCGATTTATAAAATTGCATCAATTGTTAAATTTTTATCTCAACCTATTACATTTACATGTTTTCCCATATTAGCCAAAACATGGGATACCAGTGAGAGAAGCGTTTTTAAAAAAGTAAAATGGAAATATGCAGGGCAATATCTTTTGTTATCAATTCCTGTGTTGATGATATTTATATTTATTCCAGACAATTTTATTTCTTTGCTAAGTATAGAGTTAGTACATACCAAAGGTTTACTTATTTGGATTTCAATGGGACTTATTATTCATACAATTCAAGTTCTTACAGGATTCTATGTTTATATTTTTAGCCAACAGGTATGGCGATACACTGTGATCATATCGTGTACCAATAGTTTAGGTTTGTTTTTACAGTATTATTTTCTTCTAAAATGGCAACTTATTGGTGCGGCATTTGGTAGCTTTATATTATACTTTGTGTTATGGCTAATTGTATTAATAGATTCAAGTAATATTCAAAAAAGATATTAATTTAAACAGAGTAATTAAACGAAAAAAATAAGTTAAACATGCTTAAATAAAAAAAATATTATTATGAAAAGATTTAAAATAAACTATTTAAAAAAATACATTCCTCGTTTTTGGAGTAATGATGAGTTGCTAAATATTGTGCCATATCTGACACCTGATAGTAGAGTAATAAATGTTTCTGGGTGGGAAGATAAAGATAAAGAAGGTGGCTTTTATCGTAATTATTTTAATGAAAAATCTGTTTATCATATTTCTAATTACCCATCTGATACTGTTAGAGGTGGCCTTCATTCTGATATAGCTATTGACTTAAACAAAAATTTACCCCAAAAATACATTAACTCCTATGACTGCGTATTTAATCATACTGTTTTGGAACATGTTGTTGACCCCAATTTTTCCTTTAAACAAATGTCTTTACTTACAGAGGATATAATAATTACAGTGGTGCCCTTTAAACAAAAATTTCATTTTGAAGATGGTGCTTTTGGTGATTATTATCGTTTTACTCCTTTTATTATGCGACAATTGCATAATAAAAATGGGTTTACTATTTTATACGAATCCTATACACCAAAACCTGCATTGGATATTTACCTGTTTTACGTAGGTTCCAAACAACCAGAAAAACATAGTTCTTTTCCAGGTTTTATTACTGATATAAATTACCTAAACAATAAATTAGGTGATTTTAGTGCAAAAACATTGGTTCAAAACATAATCGCAAGATTTGTTATTAAATATTTATTTAGGAATAACATATGAAAGTATCAACATATTCTCTATATTTAGTAAATATTTCGCTCATTAGTTTTCTAATTTTACCCGTATTTAATGCACCGATTGGACGTGTTGGCTGTGAGATATTAATTTTTTTCTTATTGTTTCCAATAATGTTTAGATCTTTTCAAATTAGTGATATCAAAACATTGTCACCAATCTGGTTGGGAATATTTTCAGTGTTGTTAACATGGATAGCAACTTTTCAAAAGAATAATCTCATTACACTAATGGATGGATTAATTCCAACATTAAGTTATTGCAGAAATCTTTTTTTTGCATTACTTGGATTAGTCTTGGGTAAAAACCTTAAACCAGAAGATTTTCATCAAATTGTAAAAATATTTTTGTTTTGCGCGCTGATAATTACATTATTTGCAATAGGGCAGGCACATTTTCAATTTTGCAGGGAATTAACCATTAAATATTATACCCCACCCATCGAATCTTATGAACATTTTTTTACAGTTCTGAAAGAAAGGCCAAGCAGTACGCTTGACAGGACCTGGGCGTACTCCTATTTTTCAGCAGTTATATTATTAACGTCTATTTCGTTTCCAGGTTTTCTTAAGCCTCGGTTGTTCCAATTCATGGCTACAATTATTTTTTTTACAGGTTTAATATATTCAGGGACAAGATCAGCGGTTTTATCAGTTGTTACAGGTCTATTTTTTCTTATTTTTATAAAGAGTGATGTCTTTGAGAAAAAAAAAAGTATAATTATAAAAATATTGGGATTAATGGTTGTTATGATTATTCCAATTATTGTTTATACCTATAATTTTAATCGCCTGGACTGGTTTTACAATCCTTTTATTATTGGTATTTCAGGGGCTGTTGAAGAAGTCCAATACTCAAATTCTTTTATAACGCGGATTATGTATATTGAAAGACAAATTGAAATTTTTAAAGAAAACCCAATTTTTGGAAGATTGGCTTCAGTTGGTTGGAGTAATACTGACAATCTTTATGTCAGTCGTTTAGCTTATGGTGGAATTATTGGTTTATTATGCACATTATTCATTCCATTTATTTTTTTTCGCATACATCAAAAATATAAAAAAATATCTACAGAATATAACATATCATATCATTTATTTTTAAGTAATTTACTTTACTGGTCTGCTTTTTCAGGTTTGATAATGGGAGTTGCGTGGGATTTTTTTGTGGGTAATCGAACTATGTCTTTTTTTCTATTTATTTATGGAATACTTGCCGGGCAATTATTTTATTTTTCTCAACAAAAAGTAAAAATAGATAAATAATAAATTAAAAAATTATTATAGAGCTTTCGACAAAGTGGATTTATTTAACAATCTAAAATCTATGACATATAGAGTCTTCAACTAATTTATTTAAAGAATGGTAGTTTTATGAAAATCTGTATAGTTTCCTTAAAAAAATTTATTTATTCAGACAAAACTTACTGGACTTATGGAGGTTTTGGAGAATACGTAAAGAGTTTATATCCATATTTTGATAAAATACATTTGTGCGTTCCTGTTTCAACAAATATGATGCCAGGTGCTTATAAGATGGATCATCCTAAGCTATCTTTTACACATCTTCCATACTACCAAAATGAATTGGAGTTATTATTTCGTTGGCCAATTATTTTTTGGGCGATTAGAAATAGTATTCGTAGTAGCGATATTATTAATCCTAGAATACCGGATATGACAGGTGTTGCAGGATGGCTATGGACAAAATACTATAAAAAACCACATTTTGTATCAGTAGTATCAGATATGCGTGGATTTTTATCGACACCCAATAATACAAAAACAAAAGGTATTGTAAGGCAAGGGCTGTACACTTGGTTACGTTTATACCTCCTGTTTGAAAAAAAAATTTTTAAAAAATCACTATGTTTTCCACAGGGAAGAGCCTTGTATAACAGATATCCTTTAGCCCCTGAAAGTTATGAATGGATAAGCTCTTCAGTATATGATAAAGATATCGTAAATAATAAACCATTGTCTAATAATAATGATAAAAGTTGTATTAATATGCTTCATGTTGGTCGCATAACAAGAGCAAAAGGTCATACATACTTGTTGGAAATGATTCCTTTTTTAAAGAAGTTGTTACCAGAAAAGAGTATTCAGTTAAAATGCATTGGTAAAACAGATGGTTCTTTAATATCTATTTTGCAACAAAAATCAGAAAAACTTGGAATTTTAAAAAATATAAGCTGGATTGGAAATGTAAAACATGGAAAGGAATTATGGAATTGTTATGATAGCGCAGATGTATTCGTTTTTTCAAGTATTTGGGAAGGGACTCCAAAAGTACTATTAGAAGCAATGGCGAGGGGAGTACCTGTTGTTTCTTCAAATGTTGGTGGAATTCCATCACTTATAGAACATAACATTAGAGGATTGCTTGTTCCACCACAAAATCCAAAGGCATTGGCAAGTGAAATTGCAAGGATGATGACAGATGATAATCTGAGAAAAAGATGCATTAAAAATGGCCTTGAATTTGCTAAAAAACATACTGTAGAAGCCCAAGCTATGTTTATGCTTCAAAAGTTTAATGATATTTATCCTGATTCTATCATTTCTAATGTATCAGATTGATATCTTTTCAACTATGTATTAATTTAAACATTTTACTGTCGTTGATAATCTTTTTAAATAGTTTAATTAATTTATGACTTCCAGTTAGTGTTAAATGGTGAGAATCATAATATAAAGGCTTTCCATTAGAATCAACAATAGCACATTTATCTTTACATAGATATTGATATACTTCATATAATCTAAAATTGTTAGATTTTATTTGTAATAAAGTATTTCTCAGCATTTCTGTTTTTTTTTGATAATCAAAACTATTCTTTATCTGTAAGGGCTTATTATATTTTAGATTTTCCCATAAAGCTTTTGGAACATGTTCATTCCATATAGGAACAGGCATGATAAATGCTATAAAAATGTTGTTTTTTTTCGCTAAATCTATAAGTTTGGTTAATTTCGAAAAACCAAGAGCTTCAATTCCACCATGTGAAAAATGTAAAACAATTGTATCCACTTCATGTTTTATTGCCTCTTCAACTAAAATATCTGCTGATATTTTACTATTATTCATCAATGGGTCATTAGGAACGAGAAAATATAAACCTGTTTTATTTTTAATAGCAGTATTAGCAAACGATGTTTTAATTGAGTCGGCGTGACTATTGCCAACAAGAAAAATATTATGAGTTCTGTCCATATCTGAATCTGATATTTCGCATGTAATGCTTGTAGGATTTAGAAATCGAAATTTTTTACCACACCGATATGAGCCTGTATCATTAAATGCGTTAAATATTAATAATTCTTTTTCAGAGTAAATCATTTGATGAACATAATAACCTGAAAGTGTGATAGCAATAACAATAATTGGTGATATATATAAAGCTATGTTTATTTTTTGATATGACCTAATTTTTTTTTCTATTAAATGATACATTCCAAATGAAAGGATTGATGTAAACGCAATTATGAGTGTCTTATCGAAAATATTTTCAGGGGCTAATCTTGTTCCAGAAAATGGTTGGTATGAGTATAAAACAATAAATGGAAAATGAACTATATAAATAGAATATGAATACTTTCCTATTAATTCTAATAAGGTCCCAACAATAGAATTTTCAAAATATTTGTTTATACCTAAAGCTATTACAATTCCAGTAGAAATAGTTATCATCAAAGCAAATAAGCCAGGATGTCCAGATATAAAACTTAATGATTCTTTTATAGTTAACAAAGGAATGCATATTATTATTATCAAAGAAACAGAGCTTATTATTTGTCTTATATGCTTTGTTGGTATAGCTCTATTCTTTGACATATAAGCAGCTACACCATAGCCGATAAGAAATTCCCATATACGTAATGGCATCATAAAAAAGGATGTTTTAGGAGAAATTTCAATAATGATAAAACACAGTAGTAAAGAACCGAGGAATATTATGCAAAAATAAGCTTTACTTTTTCGTAAAAAATAAAATAAAATAGGAATGATAAGGTAGTATTGTATTTCTACCCCAAGAGACCAAAGATGCAAAAGAGGGTTAAATTCACGTTTTGAAAAATATGAATTTTGCATCCAATATCCAATATTTGATGCAAACAGATCAGCATAAATTGCCTGATTAAATACTTGATTATATTCATTAGGTTTAACGATAATGATAGATACTATCATTGTAATAATAACAGTAACAAAATAAGCGGGTAAAATTCTAATAGCCCTTTTTATATAAAAATATCTTATGTTATTACGATCATATATGGCTGCCATTAAATAGCCACTAATGACAAAAAAAACATCAACTCCAAGAAATCCGCTTTGAAAACCTGAAATATCTAAGTGAAATAAAACCACAAATAGTATTGCTATTCCTCTTAAAATTTGTATATCTTTCCTATATGACATCTTTTTTACATTGAACCTTATAATTTATAATTGACATTGTAATAATTTAAATATAGAGCCTATACTTTAAATATAGCAATTCTCAAGTAGAAAAAAAATAGTATAAATTGAAAATCCAATAAATTTATAATATATATATTGTACTTGTCAATTGGTAAAAAAATATCATCTTAAAAGGTCTGACCAAATGCTTCTAAATGGTTTTCTCCGGTCAAATCTAACTTTTTGAGAAAGTTATATTTATGATTAAAAAAAAATATTTACGAAACACACTATTCAACTTGTTAAGCTATAGACAAATTAACTCTTTAAGAAAAATAAAATGGATGTTTCTCAACTTTTTTATTGATGACATAAAAGAAATTAAAAAGTTTTATTCTACTGAGATTGAAATTAAACTTCTTGAACATCTACTACCTATTTTTTTTAATAAGTCTTTAGAACCTATTATTATGGACATAGGTGCCAATATAGGTGGATATTCTTATTATCTGGCACCCCTTATAAGCGAACTTAATGGTAAATGTATTGCTTTTGAACCTGGAAGCAATACATATAATCGTCTTATACAAAATGTCTCAAGCGAATCTTTTATTCCCGAACGTTTGGCTATTTCAAACTTAAATGGTAGTTTAGATCTCTATTTACCAACAAGCCATGGCTGTTCTTCATTTGTTTACCGACCAGAATTTGAAGGAGTGGCAACAGAAAAAGTACCTGTATGCAGATTGGATGATTATGTAACCAATAATGAACTAAACAATGTTTGTTTTATAAAAATTGATGTAGAAGGATATGAAATAGAAGTCATTGAAGGAGCTATCCAAACCATAAAAAAATATCAACCCATCCTGTTATGTGAGTCGGAAAACAGGCATATATCCCATACCGGCAAATCTACTCAAATGTTCATAGAACGGATGAAACAAATGAATTATAAAGGATACGTTATTTCAAAAAAAACATTTGAAATACTTTCAGTTAATGAAATAAAAATACCTGAAGGAAAAAATGATAACGAAACTTATTTTTATAATTATTGGTTTTTTCCAGAACATCTTGACAAAAAACTTTCTCAAGTTTTTCAAAATTATTTAAAACAATTATAAAGTATACTATAGGAATATTTTTGTTTTGATTTTCAGGCAAATAGTATTTTTGATAATTGCTATAATTACAGCATCTGATCACGCTTATTCCCAAAACAAATACTTGAGCTACAAGCTCACAGAAAAAGCAGAACCTCTTGCGATGATTAATGTTCTTCCATCACAGTCAAAAAATATTGATAAAATAGCTCTTTTTCTACAACAAATGATTCAACAATCTACAGGTGCTAAATTGCCTTTAAGGAATGACATTCCTACTAAAATGATAAATCAATTTCCAGTAGTAATTCATCTGAATACTATTAACAAAATAAATAAAAAAATATATCATTTGCTTGAATCCGATGGTTTTCAAATTGATTTTAAGGATAAAAATAATATTTGGATTCAGGGGAACTCTGAAAATGGAACTGAGTTTGGTGTTTATGAGTTTTTAGAAAGGTTTTTAAATATTAGGTGGTTATTTCCAGGTCCCCTTGGTGAGCATATCCCAAAAATTGAATCTTTGGAAATTACAGGACAAAATATATCCCAATCACCAGTTTTTTTCTCACGAGGAATGAGTGGACTCCGTGGAGAAGATTCGCGAAAATGGCTTCGCATACATAGGATGCACTTACAGATTAGGCATCACCATAATCTTCACAATATATTTAGCGTTGATCCATATCTTAAAAGCCATCCTCATCTATACCCTCAAAAAAATGGCCAGCCGCATGTGCCAAACCCGATAACAGGTTGGCAGCCTTGTTTTTACAAAAAAGATGCCATTGAAATAGCGGTTGCCAATATTTCTGATTATTTTGAAAAAAATCCTTTGGTTGATACATTTTCATTAGGTCCAAATGATGCAATTTCTTCTACTAGTGGATATTGTTTTTTATATGAAAGTTCAATAGGATACAATTCATGGGGATATCCTGATGCTTCTAATATGTATTTCTCATGGGCAAATAATGTGGTTCAACAAATTTTGGATCGTTATCCCTGTAAATTATTTGGAACAATAGCTTATATGGAACTGGCCATGCCGCCTCAACTGACTGCTGTCCATCAAAACATTATTCCTTTTTTAACTGAAGACCGGATGAGATGGGTATTACCAAAGTATAAATCATTTGCTCAACAATGGGTGGAAAGCTGGGCTAAAAAATCAAGGTTTATTGGTTTTTACGATTATATATACGGGACACCATATGTTTTACCTCGTGTGTATTTCCATCAGATGGCAGAAACCTACAGGTATGCTGCTCAAAAAGGGGTTAAAACAATTTATGCAGAAGCTTATCCCAATTGGGGTGAAGGGCCCAAGCTTTATATTGCAGCAAAATTATTTTGGAATCCTTTTTTAGATGTAGATCATTTATTAAATGAATGGTATGAAATTTGTGTTGGGAAAAAAGCAGCCCCTTATATTGCAGAATATTATAAATTATGGGAGACCTTCTGGACTCAAAAAGTTCAAAATTCTAAATGGTTTTACAATGAAAGTATGTATATGGCTTTTTGGTCACCCGCTTATCTTGATATTTGTGATATTTCAGATATTCGCAAAAGTCGTATGCTGCTTGAAAAGGCCATTGATTTGTCTGATACAAATATTCAAAAAAGAAGAGCCCGGTTATTATTAATGACATTTGAATATTATGAAGCAACTGCCATTTCCTATTGGGGACTAAAAACAAAATCTTTTAATATTAATAAAAATCATGCAGATTTAATGAATAAGAAGCGATATGAACTTATGAAATTATTTCAAGATGATTCATTATTGAATCATCCATTACGCTTTGATAACAAACAAAGGTTTCCTAAACTAAACTGGACCAATTAACCTATATGTTATTTAATTCATATTTATTTATATTGATATTTCTTCCAATTGTTTTGTTAGTTTTCTATACATCAAAACATAAAAGTTTATCTAAATATTGCTTGATAGGTGCTTCATTTATCTTTTATTCATGGTGGAATTATGTATACTTATCACTATTAATTTTTTCAATTCTATTTAATTACTACACAGGAGTATTATTGATTAACTATCGGCATATCAATAATCTGTATAAAAAAAATATATTATTTTTAGGGATTTTATTTAACCTTTCATTATTAGGATATTTTAAGTATTATAATTTTTTTATTAATAATATAAGTATTTTATTAAATTTTGAAATACAAGAACATTCAATAATACTACCACTTGCTATATCTTTTTATACATTTCAGCAAATTGCATACCTGGTTGAAATATACAGTTCAGAATCTTATTCGTACAATTTTTCAAATTATTGTCTTTTCGTTGCATTTTTTCCTCAATTAATTGCAGGTCCAATTGTTCGGCATAATGAAACAATACCCCAATTTAAAAGCAATACATTTAATAAATTTTTCTATTCTAATATTTCCATTGGAATAACAATTTTTACAATTGGTCTATTTAAAAAAGTTGTTTTAGCTGATGGTATTGCACCCTATGCTACTTCAGTTTTTAATGCTGCCAGTCGAGGAGAAAACATTTATTTTATTGAATCATGGTGTGGCGCTATAAGCTATACCTTCCAGCTATACTTTGACTTTTCTGGATATTCGGATATGGCCATTGGTCTTGCGCGAATGTTTAATGTATATTTACCATTAAATTTTTATTCACCTTATAGATGTATTTCTATTATAGATTTTTGGAAACAATGGCATATTACATTATCACTTTTTTTACGTGATTACCTCTATATTCCATTGGGTGGAAATCGTAAAGGAAATCGATATATCAACTTATTTATTACAATGCTTTTGGGGGGATTGTGGCATGGCGCTGGATGGACTTTTATTATTTGGGGAGGACTGCATGGATTTTATCTTGCAGTTAATCATTATTGGCGTTTGTTAAAGATAAAGTATTGCATTAGAAAATTTAAATATCCCAATTTAACAAAAATATTTTATTTTATATTAACATTTTTAGCCATTGTTATTGCCTGGGTTTTTTTTAGATCAGATAGTATATTAACATCGAAAAAAATTCTTTATGCAATGATCGGATTAAATGGTGTTAATCTTCCTCAAAAATATATTACTATTCTGGGACCAGTTAGTGATATTTTATTAAATTTAGGAGTAATTTTTAAAGCCAATATTTTGCCAGGCTATATTAATATATACTTTTGGATATCCCTTCTTTCAATTATTATCTGGTATTTTCCAAATACATACGAATTTATGTGTGATTATGATCCTTCTTTAAAAGTTTCTTTTACAACAAACTACAAATGTATTTATTTCAAGTGGCAGCCATCTGTTTTATGGGCAATAATTATTTCTATTATGTTTTCAATTTGTATGTTATTTATGTCATCTGCAACAGAATTTCTGTACTTTAATTTTTAAGGATATAAATATTAATGAATAATAACGATACAAATAACTTAAATAAACTATTATTAAATGAAAAATCATCTTTTAAAACATATTGTTATTACTTATTATTATTTAATGGTATATCTATTTTTTTTATGATTTTTTGGTTTTGCATTTTATTTTACTACAAAGCTGGACCATACCATGAATTATATAGATACCAGGTTAATAAACTTAATAAAAATCATCAAAATTTTAATACTGTTTTCCTTGGAGATAGTTCTTTAGGAAACGCTTTAAATGCTGAACTTTTTAATTCTTTATCTGGACTAAAATCTGCGAATTTGGCCCTTACAGGATTGTATGGTTTTGCAGGAACTTATAATATGTTAAAAAAATCTGTAAAACTTAATAATATTAAAAATGTTATTATTGTACATGCCCTGGATATGATGTCGAAACCTGTTGCATATAATGGTTATTTTTACTCATTGGATAGTCTATCAGATATTATTGAATTGAAAATAAATGAAACTATTTGCCTGTTGGAAACAAGTATTAACGAAATTTTTTCAATAAACAGTATAAAAAGAATTATGCTGTATTATATTTTACAAAAAAATAAAAGAGATACAATTGAAAAAGACTATATAAAACAAATGACAAAAAAGAAATTCTCTGATAATATTTCCAATCTCACAATCAATACTAACCATGATAAATTGTTATTTTTAAAAAAAATAGTTAATTATTGTAATAATAATAAAATTAATCTGCTTTATTTACATGGGCCACATTTGAACAATATAAATAGTAAATCAATTAAAGATATTAGAATAACCAATATGTTAATTGAATCAACTGGAATTAAACTAATTGATAATATTTGTTTTCTAAAACAAGAACAAGTAGGTGACAATATAGACCATGTCTTGCCTTATTATAAAGAGATGTCAACACATTTTTATTATAAAAACATTAAGGACTATCTTGTATATTAGAAAAGCTGAAGAAATATCATAAGTAATAACTTTATTTTTGATTTTTATTAAACTCAATAAACCTATTATCAGATTTTTTTAAAATACTATTTTTTTTATAACTTTCAAGCCATCCAATAGTAGTATTTGACCTGTAATCAAATTCAGGAACATATGGTTTTATGTCAATTAATGGAGTTTCATCAAGAATGTCAACATCTTCAATATGAATAATATTTTTCTTTATGTCTATTAATTTAACTATCGACAGACCTATTGAATTTGGTCTTTTAGGTGCACGTGTTGCAAAAAGACCCCTTGGGGTTTTATCTAAAAAAGGTGTTACTGTAAGTTTAAACCCATTACTTTTATGAAAATAATATAACAAAATTATATGTGAGAAACCTTCAAGATCTTTGATTCCTTCAGAAAAATTTTCATATATTTCAATCAAACCTTTAATACCTTTGGCTCCTGATGGCTGAATTGGCATACCTGTTAGTTCTTTATGTGGACTATGTATAAATCCTATTTCTTGAAATTCGATTTTCATTTTTTATACCTTATGTTTTATAAGGGTTTCAGCGGATTTGCAGAAACTATTTCGCTGACATTTTTTTATATCTCGTATCCCCAGGATATGAGACTGTCTTTAAAAAAATTGTTTACTAATTCATGAAAATTAACAGGGACACAATCTTTCCAACCACCGACTTTTCCTTTAAAAATGTGATGTCCATGTAT
>Ga0272440_1001038_pt1 | contig 23167 bp, 10 predicted proteins | sample SSMMMBAug17_FD_192440 | JGI IMG/M metagenome (GOLD analysis project Ga0272440, IMG submission 192440) | Marine sediment archaeal communities from Little Sippewissett salt marsh, Falmouth, MA, United States - SSM-MMB-Aug17 | ecosystem: Environmental > Aquatic > Marine > Wetlands > Sediment ...
TCATTATCCTGCCTGACAATTTTTTTAAATAAAAAATAATTGTTCATACGTTGAATCCGGTTTAGAATGGGTTCATTTCAATTGGATTATAATATTTGATTGTAAATCTTGTTAACATTCATGTTTATATTATAACAATCACGATATATTTATGCAAGTGCGATTCGGGTGCATTCTAAAAAAAGGGGGTATTTTGTTAGCCCTGAAAGGGGCGAACATAAGGTTCGCCCCTACACGTTCTTGGCACATAAGTAAATGAGGAAGTTATTTTCGGAGCATTCTCTGTTTTTTCTTTGGATGATACAAAAAAACTATTGTTGCGCATTGTATTTAATAAAAAATTTTAGCATGGATTGGGTTTGGATATCAATGGATAAATGATCAATTTATTTGAATTGGTTTCAAGCGAGTGCTGATTCCCAAGATGTTGGGCAAGACATTGTCGGGGCATCCTTATGCCTTACTTTATGAGGTTTCAACAATTATCGCGAAATGCCAGGGCCCAAAATGATTCAGGAGTTTGATGTCTGGGTCTGTCCCAGGTATTGACAGTTTTTTTTGTCCGAACCGGGTTTACTCACATCATGACAATCCCTTTGGTTCATATTTCATGTTTATTCTTTTATTTTTTTTTGAGCATTCCTAAATGATGTCATGTGATTTCAAAAATTTTCAATATGTGATGAACAAGTTCCATGAATCTGGCTTCCTGTTCATTGTCATTTAATTTATCAAAAGAAATGCCATTTTCCGGAAACACCTGTACCTCTTTAAACCAGGGAACCACTTTCCATAAACAGTCTTTAATAATAATCGGAAATAACACCATCCCTTCTGCTTGCCTGCTTTGAATTGCTGGAAACTCTTTTTTTTGGACAAAGGAGGAGCCCAGGTAACTATTTGAAAGTAAACAAATTGTTAAATGTGCTGTTTCGATAGCGTTTTGAATCTCTGCGGACCAGTTATCACCCACCCGGATGTTTTTATCAAACCAGAATTCGATATTATGAATGGATAAAATGCTTAAATAGTTTTTCAGCTTTTCAATAAAGGTCTTATCATCATGGCTGTAACTGATAAAAATTTTCTTTTTTTCATCAGAAGTATCACTGATCTCTTTATCAAGATTTGCAAATCGTTTTCTATAAATGGGATTGGCAACAACCGCATAATCATCCTTTTCTTTAATAAGCCCATACTGTCGCAGCCAGGATTGGGCATCATTATCAGGATGATATTTCACCGAACCAGCATGTATTTTTTTAAAGGTTTCTTTGTATTGCATAACCTTAGTTTTTAAGTTTCTGAAATGATCATTATCATCCTTTAGCAAAATATCAATGGCCTGTTGGGCGTCATCAAGGGTGATGATATCTGTGGTTTCGGGTTTGATCTGTTTGATCAATATGGTCGCCAGGTGGTTTACCAGCCAGGTCTGGCCTTGGGTTTGTTCATGGATCAGTTGAACAGCTTCTTCAGAAAAGGGCTGATTGGTTTCATCAGTATACTGTTGATATAAATCCCGAACGTTTTTCAGCGTAAATGGCGGCAGTTTTACATGATCGGCAATGTTAAAAGGGGATACGCTATCGATTGTCAGTTGAGTGATGTTGCGAATTCCCACCAGCCCCACAGAATATAAGGCTTTTTCTTCTTTATCTTTATACTCCTGATACAAATTTCGCAATGTCAATAAAAAGTTTTTAATTTCATGTAAAGGGATACCATCAAATTCATCAATAAAAATCACAATTTTCTTTTGTGTAATAATTGAATTGAGGGCATCAAAAAGCATGGAAAAGGATAAACAATCTTTGAGTGTATGTGTTTGAAGTAATTGTCTAACTGTTTCCAACTGCTTACATTGGATGGCCTCAAGTCTGTTTAACAACTGTTTGTACAACTTATCTTGAATATAATAATAGAATGTCTGACGATTGAAATCTTCGCAATATTCAAAGCTCATGAGAATAAAGATATAATCCGAATTTTCTTCAAGTTCCATGGCAAAGCGTTTAAAAAAAGTGGTTTTACCACTTTGCCTGGGCGCAAATATGGAGAAATAGCGGCCATTGTCCACCATCGTTCTCATGCCTTCATTATCTATATTGGTGACATTGTCAAGGGGGACAAAATATGCTTTCTTTGGATTGACAAATCCAGTTTTTTCAAATCTGCGACTGGGATGTTGATAATTCATATTAACTCTCCATAACATATACGATAATTGTATTTTTTCAAATATACAATAACCGATTGGGTTGCTTATATTTCATGTTTATTCTTTTATTTTTTTTTGAGCATTCCTAAATGATGTCATGTGATTTCAAAAATTTTCAATATGTGATGAACAAGTTCCATGAATCTGGCTTCCTGTTCATTGTCATTTAATTTATCAAAAGAAATGCCATTTTCCGGAAACACCTGTACCTCTTTAAACCAGGGAACCACTTTCCATAAACAGTCTTTAATAATAATCGGAAATAACACCATCCCTTCTGCTTGCCTGCTTTGAATTGCTGGAAACTCTTTTTTTTGGACAAAGGAGGAGCCCAGGTAACTATTTGAAAGTAAACAAATTGTTAAATGTGCTGTTTCGATAGCGTTTTGAATCTCTGCGGACCAGTTATCACCCACCCGGATGTTTTTATCAAACCAGAATTCGATATTATGAATGGATAAAATGCTTAAATAGTTTTTCAGCTTTTCAATAAAGGTCTTATCATCATGGCTGTAACTGATAAAAATTTTCTTTTTTTCATCAGAAGTATCACTGATCTCTTTATCAAGATTTGCAAATCGTTTTCTATAAATGGGATTGGCAACAACCGCATAATCATCCTTTTCTTTAATAAGCCCATACTGTCGCAGCCAGGATTGGGCATCATTATCAGGATGATATTTCACCGAACCAGCATGTATTTTTTTAAAGGTTTCTTTGTATTGCATAACCTTAGTTTTTAAGTTTCTGAAATGATCATTATCATCCTTTAGCAAAATATCAATGGCCTGTTGGGCGTCATCAAGGGTGATGATATCTGTGGTTTCGGGTTTGATCTGTTTGATCAATATGGTCGCCAGGTGGTTTACCAGCCAGGTCTGGCCTTGGGTTTGTTCATGGATCAGTTGAACAGCTTCTTCAGAAAAGGGCTGATTGGTTTCATCAGTATACTGTTGATATAAATCCCGAACGTTTTTCAGCGTAAATGGCGGCAGTTTTACATGATCGGCAATGTTAAAAGGGGATACGCTATCGATTGTCAGTTGAGTGATGTTGCGAATTCCCACCAGCCCCACAGAATATAAGGCTTTTTCTTCTTTATCTTTATACTCCTGATACAAATTTCGCAATGTCAATAAAAAGTTTTTAATTTCATGTAAAGGGATACCATCAAATTCATCAATAAAAATCACAATTTTCTTTTGTGTAATAATTGAATTGAGGGCATCAAAAAGCATGGAAAAGGATAAACAATCTTTGAGTGTATGTGTTTGAAGTAATTGTCTAACTGTTTCCAACTGCTTACATTGGATGGCCTCAAGTCTGTTTAACAACTGTTTGTACAACTTATCTTGAATATAATAATAGAATGTCTGACGATTGAAATCTTCGCAATATTCAAAGCTCATGAGAATAAAGATATAATCCGAATTTTCTTCAAGTTCCCTGGCAAAGCGTTTAAAAAAAGTGGTTTTACCACTTTGCCTGGGCGCAAATATGGAGAAATAGCGGCCATTGTCCACCATCGTTCTCATGCTTTGTTTATGAACATTCACCACATGTTCCAGGTTTACATGGTAGGCCTTTTTAGGATCAACGTAACCAGTATTTTCAAATACACGATTGGGTTGCTTGTATTTCATGTTTATACCTTCATTTCAATGCCATCAATAATATTATTATATTTTATAATAGTACAATTGAAGGATAATAATAATAAATAATTAATTAATTAATTAATATTTCACTAATAGCCTGCGCAATTTTCATTAAGGTTTTCTCACGCGTTCTTTCTGGTAAATCGGCTTTAGCCCTACGCTGTTCTTGCAATTGCCGAGATCGTGCATTCCTTGTATGAAATTCACTTCCCCTAAACTGTACATACGCCCGTGGCAGAGCCACCTCGGAAAACGTTCCCAGGCAGAGCCTGGGAACGAGCATCGGAACGAGTTTGCCTTAACCTGACGGCTATGCCCATCCGCTGGATACGCCCTGATGAATATATTATTATTTATAACCGACTGTTGATCTTACTTTGAAAAGCCAAACAATGTAAACAGTATTTTGTATCTGATTCATTTAAATAGTCAAGAGCTAAAAACATCTGAGTCAGTCAGTTTTTCTCTAAAGGCTTACCAATCCCTGGATACATGCAATGCCTCAGTCACTTGTTATCAAAAAAGGAGGATTCAATCAGGTTCAAACCATCCACTGTAATTCTCTGATTTTTCAGAACAGTTGTCTTGGATAGCCCCATGCGATTATAATATAAAATTTTGACAGGATGAGTACCGGGTTTAACCAGTGCTTCACCAATAAATGCTTGTGATGGAAAAAAAGATGAGATTCTTAGATCTGATTGCTCCAGCAAATCCATAGCAGCATCAACCATTGATTTTTGTGCTTCAACCCATAATGCTTCACCAAATGTCAATGGCTTCCCCTTGCGCTTCCTTTTTTGTCGTTTTTCAATTGACTTTTTAATTTTTGCGGCAGCAATTCCTTTTAAGGTTGCTCTGACAAAGGTTTTAAAATAAAGGATCTTTTTTTTTCGATTAAATGTATCAATGGCCACATTGGAAATATCTTCAAGCTTGCTTAATTGAAATCGCTGGTTATCAATAATACATTCAATTTGACGCACTGAGTGGGGTCGCCTTTTCAGATATGGCACACTAAACTTGAACGTATAGCCAGATTGGATCCCTTTCCAGGGAATCAAATCCAATTGTTGGCTTCCATTTTTATTTCTGGCGACCACCAGGTGATTTTTTCGAGAAATAATCCAATAGGTTCTGGCTTTTTTTTGAGGAGACTGGCCAACAAACGCAATAATACGAACTGTGGCATTGCCACTGGATTGAAAACAGGTGTCCGGGAAGGGTGATTGGAGACACTGGTATTGCATAAAAATCTCTTTGGGCATGGTGTAATTATAAACACCTGATTGATTGTGAAAGGCATCATATAAATGTTCTATATCAATGCGCACGCTGTCATAGTCTTTTTCATACCTGTAAAACAATGCACTCAGATATCGTGAAAGGGCACTATTGTGGAATTGAATAGATGGCAACGTCATTCGTTTTTTAATTTTTTTGGCTTCTTGAGATCGATTCAGTCGTCTTTCCACCTGATTGTATTTGTCTTTCAATAAAATGAGCTTTTCATTGACGCGCCGAATTTCAACCATCGCTGATTCAGGCTGATTCAGGTTGTAATAATTGAGGGCTTTGAAAATATTTAAATAAATGTCTTCATAATCCTCACCACAATAATCCAGGCTGCGATCATCCAATATAAAGGAAGACATATATCTGGAGAGACTTCTGGTAAAATTATTCTCAATGGCTCTTTCTGCCTGTGTGAGAAAGTCATTGCTCAGGCGATAATTGCCTGCATAATGATTGAGCATGCCCATATCCAGTCCATACAGAACCTGATCATGGCTGCTTGGAATATAGTTGAGGTTGTTTTGTTCATGAATGGTGATAGCCTGATTGATGGAACCTTTATTAAAATAGCGTGAAACAGTCGGTGATGGAAGCTGATATGTACTGATACAACTAGAAATAAAAACAATAAAGGTTCCAATAAGCATGTGTTTGAAAGATTGATTTATTATTTGAGAGAATAGACTGACCATTCCAATGGCAACCTTATTTCAATTTAAACTGCTCGACCATTTGTTTTAGTCTTTCCGCCAATTGACTCAATTCAGTGGCACTGGTTTGAACATCCAGACTACCACTGGAGCATTCTGATGACGATTGGTTGACATCAGAAATATTTTTTGCGATTTCAGATGATGCCGCAGATGTTTCGCTGACACTTTTGGACACCTCTTGTATGCCAATGGATGCCTGACTGATATTCATAGCAATTTCTTTTGTTGCACTGGTCTGCTGATCCATTGCCACAGCAATGGTTGAAACAATATCGTTGACGTCCTTAATGACATTGGAAATATTTTGAATTTCAGTCACTGTACAGGTAGTGGAGCCTTGAATACCATCAATTTGTCTTTTGATTTCATCTGTTGCGCTTGAAGTCTGCTTTGCCAATTCCTTGATTTCATTGGCAACGACAGCAAAGCCTTTTCCGGCTTCACCGGCACGGGCAGCCTCAATAGTTGCATTGAGTGCCAGCAGGTTGGTTTGTTCGGATATTTCATTGATTGTTTCAGTAACTGTTCCAATGGCTGTTGCTGCTTTACCCAATTCATTTACCCGGGTGGAAGCATTACTGGCCTGACTGACAGCCGAACTGGTTGTGGTTCTGGCACTTTCGGCTTTTCCGGCGATTTCGTTGATCGTTGCACTCATTTCTTCTGCTGCTGAAGCGACCATATTGATATTCGAATTGGCCTGTTCTGTGGCTGATGCCACTGTATCCATATTGGCACTCATTTCTTCTGCTGCTGCGGCCACTGTATTTGCTTTGGTTGACTGGTTATCAGCACCATTGCATAATTGCTGAGAAACTGCTGATAGTTCTGTGGATGATGCTGCCAGCGATTTTACTCCTTCAGCAATGTCTTTAAACATTTTATTCAGTCGAGCTGTCATGGAATTCAGGGCTTTTGCCAAAACACCAATTTCATCATTTTGATCAATATCCAGGGTCACTGTAAAATCACCACCTGACATTTGATTGGCAAAAGCAACACTTTTCACAATGGGTTTTATAATTGCTCTGGCAATAACAAACGCCATAATGATACCAATAACCACCGCAAATACCCCCCAAAGAATGAGATTGTTTTGTGTGGACCTGGCTTTCTCCAGCATAATTTCATCGGTCATGATTTTTTCCCTGGCAATGTGACGAATATCTGTTAATATTTGTTGTACGTTTTTCAATGAAGGCATGGTTTCTTCTGCGTATATCTGCTTGGCTTTATTTTCATTTTCAATACGATTCTCTTCCGCTGTCATTGCCATTGAGAAATATTTTGTAACTTCATTGATTGCATTCATTGTTTGTGTTTGATAGGTGCGTATGGCTGTAATAATATCCAGTTCATTCATATTCTTTTCAATGGCTTTTGCAGAATCATGCAAACGTATATGGGGTTCAATTAATTGATCCAGTGCATGTTTGAACTCTGGAAAATTGTTTTTGAGTTTTATGGTATCCGGATGATTTAAATACTGTCCAAATTTGCATAAGGTATGATCTTTTTCCACACTCAATGCAAAGGGTTGGTTTGACGCAAATTGTTCGGCACGTTTTAAAAGTCTTTGATTTTTGTGGTCTAAGTAAATACCTGTTCCAATAACCCATCCCCAGGGTTTATACAAAGAAACATATGAAATCTTGGGAACCGGTTCATCCTGCCCGGGATATGGCCAGTAATAACATACAAATCCCTTGCTTTTTTGCTTACAGATTTTCACAAAGTCTTGAAAAATAAACTTACCCTTTGGATCTTTGAAATTAGTGAGATTCTTGCCATTTAATTGTGGTTTAATGGGATGCAATACAATATTTTCGTTCAAATCGTTAATCCAGTAATAGCCATCCTTTTTATCGCCATAACGAATCTGATTAACCATTTCCAATACAATTTTTTTGCGTCTATTCATATCACCAAGGCTTTCATTGGATGCAATAATTTCAATCATGCGCATAATTGCTTCTGTTGAATTCTTCAACTTTGCCTGATATGAATACAATCCGCCGGCTTCTTCTGCAATTTCCTGTGCAATAGTGGCCACCCATTTAAGATGGTCGATAAGTCGGTTGGACAGGGTCAACATCAAGCCTTTATGGGTTTCACGAAAATTTTCCTGTATCTTGATAGCAGAATCGTGAATGGTTTTATGTGGAAGTTCAATCTGTTCCAGAAGCGGTGCAATTTCTGGAACCAACTTTTCAGCTTCTTTTCTTTTTTGGCTATGCAGCCATTTCCCAAATGAACATTTCATATGGTCAGTTTCAACATTGAGTTGTGTGACTTTTTCATCAGTGAGCAGTGCATTGACCTGGTTGGCCCAATTGAGATGGTCCACTTCCTTTTGCGCAAGAAGGCCATCCAGTTTGTTTCCAGTAATCACCTCATTCGCATTGAATACGATTGATCCAATTCCTGAAAAACTTAAAAAGACAATAATCATTAATAAAATAATAACCGTGCCGAAACCAATTGCTTGTTTTTGACCGATTGATAGATTGTTCCAAATGTTCATTGTTTGTCTCCTTTTTGACAAAAATGTTAAATATTTTTTACAGCCGACTGATTGGCCAATGGATTAATTAATTGTAATATATCAAATATTAATATCATTGGCAATGAAGAAATTGATAAAGATTATACCGCCTTTTAAGAAAGGGGTTACAAATATATAATACAATTGACATGAGGTGAAGAATTACTTATGCTTGAAAATCAGTACAGAATAAACTTATCTTTGAAAAGGCAAATTATGATGAATTTTTTCGTTGGTTTTCTGTTAATCACAGCAATCATCGGCCTGTGGGTATGGGCGCACTATCAATTAAACCCATATATAGACCATCCAGATGCCCATGCACGAATCACAGGCCGCTGTGGTGACACAATGGAAATCAGTCTGGCATTCGATCAGACTGGACATGTTTGTAAGACGTCTCACTGGACCAATGGTTGCGCCTATAGTCTGACTTGCGTATCAGCAGCATCTGATCTGGCCAAAGGTAAAACACCTGAAGAAATCTTGGATATTCGGGCAGATTTTATTCAAAAATCGGTTGGTGGTCTTTCAAAAGATCATATGCATTGTGCAACCCTGGCTGAAGAAACACTCCATGCAGCTATTGACAATCTCATGACGTCACAATGGAGAAAAAATGATACCTGTTTCAACAAATGTTCTTGATATGAAGATCAAGGGCCTGTCTTGTGACCCCAAAGAATTTCATGATCAGGCAAGACATACCAGACAGTTGCTTCAATTGTTTAACTGGAAACAGAAGCACAACACTCTACCTGTTTTAATTGTTTTAATGGGCGGCACTGGTACAGGAAAATCTACATTGTTCAATGCCCTGGTAAAAAAAAAAATAAGCGCTGAAAGTGTCAGGCGTCCGACAACCAGTGGGGGAGTGGCATATATTCATGAACAGGCCATTGATTCCTTTCAAGATCCAGAGTTTCCATTTATTACGAGTTTCCAGGCAGAGAAACAATGCCCCTGCCCGGGCAGAAATAACCAATTGACACTGGTGTCACACACACAATCATTGAAAAGCCCAATTTTTATTGATTCACCCGATGTAGACAGTATCTGCCTTGAAAATAAAAATCATGCCCATAACCTGTTATTGTTGGCAGATATCATTTTATTCATCACATCAGCTGAAAAATATGCTGACCAGGAACCACTGGAAATTATTAATCAGGCGCAAAAAATTGGAAAACAATTATTCATTATTCTGAATAAAAGCGATGATTCTCAACTGGCAAAAAGTATAGCCCATCAATTAATAAAAGTAATTGGATTTAAGGTGCCATTTTTTTCTGTTTCCCGCCAATTCAAATCCAATATCATTGACTTTCAAACAAATGTTGGGACGATACGCCAATATATTGAAACCCATGATTCAATAAACAAGATCAAAAAGCAAGATATTTTGGCCCTGTCAAGGTATTATAATGCCTGGCTGACAACAATGGAACAGAAACTGAGCATTGAAATAGAAAAATCAAAAGAAATCGAAATAGTGCTTCAAGATGCCTTGCAAACAGCCAAAGACCTATTGACACAATCACCAGCAATTTTTGATCGTTCCTACTTTGATAAATGTATCAAGCCCCATATCAAAGAAGTATATACACGACATGATCTTTTGGCACCAATACGCCAATGGATCCTGGAAACCATAAAAAAACCTTTCGTTCTGGTCAGCAAGTCTGCGACTGTGACCAAAGTGGACCGCTTTACGCCTGAAATGGACCTCACGCCAATTTTTGCTGCATTGTCTGAATATCAATTAATTGTAAAACGACATATTTCATCTGAAACATTCTTGCACTATGTTCACGATAACAAACCTGAACCTGATGAAACAACTGTTGCCAGACTATTTAATGAAAAAATGGTTGCAATTAACCGATGGCTTACCGGTCAATTTGAAAAACTCAACCAGGGCATCCCCATTCAAAAGCGCATTGGTATGCACGCCCTTTCTTTAACCTGGGGCGCTGCGATTCTTGGAATAGAATCGGTTTCTGGCGGTGGTTTGACCCCGGTTGAATTGGCCCTGGACTCTATTCTCGCGCCATATATAACTGCTGGTGCCACTGAATTATTTGTTGTAAATGAACTTAAGACGATTATATTTCATTTAAGAAATCAATATATTAAAGCACTTTACGCAATTATTGATTATCAGCATCGCAATTACATGAATATTCTTGAAAAACTAAAGCCTGTTCCTGCTCGCCCCAAAAATGGGCTGATAATTTTGTAATTAATTTCAGGATTGGTTTCGGTTTCTTGGGCGAACATCAGATTTGCCCATCAAGCTCTACCGCTAAATCTTGTTATTTGACAATCATTTTCGGCATAACCATTCTACCGGGTCCCAGATGATACAATCTCAACCCACTCTCATCAGAGATCACAGCATTGGCACCTTCGGTGGGATTCTTATTAGGCAAGTTCCATCGGGTTGCTCCAAGGGCCACAGTAACGTTGACAATAACAGTATCTTCACCACTATCAAAGCCATCATCAACCTGAACAATAAAGCTGTCATAACCAATATAATCAACGTTGGGAGTGTAGTTAATTATTGGGGAGGCCCCAGTTCCTGAAACCGAGACAATGCCATAGGTCGGGCTCGAAAAAAGGGTCCAGGTCAGACTATCTCCATCAGGATCCACTGCTGAAATTATTGGCGCATCCCAGGGCCTTGGCCAGTTATTTTTATCCATTAATGTAACGACAGTATCGCCCTGGCTGATTACAGGTGCCTGATTTAAAACACTTAGAATAAACTCACATTCTGTCAGGCTTGTTTGGGAGAACGCGTTTTGGGTAAGATTCTGGGTCGCTGATATGTTGATCCATTCTGAATCCGCATTATTTGATCTTGCTGCCATGAGTAAGATTTCTTCATCTGCTGCATATGGATTGCCTGTGTAATTATATAACATATCAACAGTTAATATGCCTGTACCAATTTTGAATATTCCCCAGTATTTATCATTGTCCAGGCCAGAAACTGGTGCATCTGTGTTGTCATGATTGGGAGCATTTTCAACCATATACATATGGATACCATTAAATGTACCGCTTGCCCCAGTGACAGACAGGTAATCACCATCACTATGAAGCACAGTGACTGTAAAATCCGATGCTGCTGCGCCTGTATAATCATAACTGCTTTCATCCCCCAGGGCTGCACCAGATGTCAACCAGTTGGCTTCAGTCATATCCGCAAGAAAATTGCCATCATTGGCATTGCCGGAAATATCATAAACATGGGTGGCATTGGAATTGTCAAAATTGTAATAAGCAATCAGATCTGTTTCATCCCCAGAAAGCCGCTTACACATATTATCTCTGATCTGAGAGGCGCTTCTATCAATCTCCCAAATTCTAACTTCATCAAGTTCACCATCAAAAGGGTAAAGGCTGCTGCTTCCCCATTTACTAAAATAAAAATCACCCTCCCCTTTATAATCATTTACTGTTGTATCAGGTGTTAATGATTGGCCATCAAGATACATTGTGCGAGTATTTGTATCTTTATTATAAGTCACTGCCATATGATGCCAGCGATAATCGGTAACTGTGCTTTCGGAATCTGAATCCCCATAAAAATCAATATAAACTTTATTGATATCACTAAACCCAAAACATAATCGTTCATTTGTTGCAGCATTGCCCTGACCAAAAACACAGTTGTATCCATTTGTAACAGATGTTCGTCTGACCCAGCATTCAATGGTAAAGGATTTGTATGAAAGATCAACACCTGGTCCCAAATTGACATATTGTGTTTCACTATCATTAAAAGAAAGGGCATTACCTGATCCTGGAAGATATAATTTGTCTGTATCTGTTTTACCCAATACATATTCATTGCTGCCAAAATGCTTTGTAGATGTTATTAACTGGGATCCACTATCAGTTGTGGCATGCATATACGACCACCATTTTGTGTTATACTGGTTTGGCCGCCGCCCCATTCGGATATCATTTTCTGGTGCTGCATATGGGTTGCCATTGTAACAATAGGTAATATCATAAGTGTGTGCGGGTGAAGCAATTGGAAATACACCCCAATACCGATTGTCGCAAATCGTATACATATCTGGAGATGGGATATTAAAAACAGGAGGTTCATTGATGATATAAACCTGAATACCGGTATAATCGCCGCTGCCTCCTGTTGCGGTGAATGTGTCGCCATTTGTGTGTGAAATTGATACTGAAAACGATTGCGCTGTATCTCCTGAGTAATCATAGCGACTATCATCACCCAGTGAGGCTCCGGATGTGATCCAATTTGCATCACTCATGTTCATGAGAGTGCCATCATGATTATTATCTGTAAGATCTGTTAACAGAGAACCAGAAGCGTGATCAAATCGATAATAGGCCACAAGATTGGTTTCACTACCTGTTAATTTTTTACACATATGCTCACGAATTTCTGACTGGGTTCTTGCGCCATACCAGATACGAAGTTCATCAAGTTTGCCATGATAATTTAGGCCGGCATTACTCCATTCTCCAATAATCATGTCGCCAGTGCCTTTATAATCATCAAGTGCTGTATCGCTTTCAATATTTTTTCCATCCCGATAGAGAATTCTGTCATTTGATACACTGTTGTATGTCATTGCATAATGATGCCATTCATAGTCTGGCAGTGATTCTGATGAATCAAGGTCGTTAAGGTAAAAATCTATGCGAAATTTCTCCCATCTAAACCCTAAAAATATTCGTTTATCAACCAATGCCGCCCCTTGTCCGATGACACATCGATATTCTGGTGTATGGGATGTTCGTTTTGCCCAAAATTCAATGGTAAACGATTTATAGGAAAGATCAATATTACTGCCCAAATTCACATATTGATTGGTGCCATCAAAATCCAATGCATTACCAGAACCTGGGGGAGAGATAATCATTGCAAAACTATTAATTGTTGTCAAATTCTGGGAATCAGTGGCCAACAATTGGATGAATATTTTTCCATGGGCATTAATTGATGGCATCACAGTTAAGGTCAGGGATTTTTCGATGCCAGCAGTTGTATTGACAGTGTATGAATTTGATCCACAACCGGCAATATTGATATCTGTATGGGGCAAGATAGACTGATTGGATGATGTTGCCTGAAGAATAATAGGCCCGCCATCAGAATCTTTTATTGAAAAAGATACTGTAACATAAGGGATACTTTGATCATCAATATCTGAAATAATCGGATTACTGCTTTCACCAGGAATATACTCATTTCGTGATGAGCCATTTTTTTGAATTGTATCCAAATCCATGTCAAGGTGAACATTTCCAGATTCTGCCCATTGATTTTTTGAAGTGCTTCTTGACGCCAGCTTGAGATTCATTTCTTCGGAAATGCCGGTTAATCCATCATAATGATATAATACATCATATGTTGGATCTGACCCAACAGGAAAAACGCCCCAATAATGTCCGGTATGAATGATATCCCATCCTGTGGGGGGGGTTGTAAAACTGGGCGGTTCATTGACCAGAAATAAATGAACCCCCGAATAATTCCCGCTTTCGCCAGTTGCAGTCAATGTATCGCCATCTGAATGTGAGAGTGTGACCACAAAGTCTGATGCTGTTGTGCCAGTGTAATCATAAATCGAGATATCTCCAATGGCTGCGCCAGATATGATCCAGTCATTATTATGCATATTGGTAAGAACACCATTATTGTTTCCACCTTTATAGTCATCAGCAAACGTGCCCATGTTATGATCAAAGTGATAATAGTCCAATAAATGGGTTTCATCATCTGGGATAAGTTTTTTACACATGGAAGAGCGAATGTCTTCAACTGATCGTGCCCTGTTCCAGACACGAACTTCATCAATCTGGCCATCGAATTCATAGGTGCCAAGCCCATCTTTATACGCACCAATGGTGTAGTAAGTGTTCCGATAATAAATATTTCCACCGGGATCGGGTTCATAAGATGCCACTTCAAGACCATTAATATAAAGAATCATTTTATTGCCATCATAAGTACCTGCGAGGTGATACCAGGTATCAGTCAAATAAAGGGAATCGCTTTCCAGGTAAAAAATATCGTCATATGTCGTAATGGCAAAATAAAATTTATTCCCACTCATTACGCCCAGGCTCCAGCCGCCTTCGTAAATACCCACATCATTGATAAAAGCGACAATGCCTGCCCAATCAGTAAAAGTATCCACTTTGACCCATGCCTCAACAGTAATTGTATCCGGCATGGCGAGACTGGCTGCGCTGACCTGGCCATCACTCAGAAGCACATAGTCATCATCACCATCAAAATCAAGGGCATTACCCGGGCCAGGTTGAATTGTGGTGCCTGTAATTGAAATATTATCCACGCAAAAAGCAGGGTCATTGTCTTTGAGAGTGCCATCATTAACCCATTTGAATTTGATATCAACAGTGCTTCCCGCATAGGCAGAAATATCAAGGCTTTTTTGGGTCCAGCTGGCCTGTTCCACAAATTCTTCTGATTCACTGATTAATACATCCGAGCCATTATTCACATAAAACTCCCCATAATCATCCCATCCAATATACTCTTCACCCCAGCCTTTCCAATAAAATGAAATGGTTGCATCAATATAGCCAGTGAGATCCACAGTTTTTTCTAACCAGGATTCTGACGCATTATTTTGATTATATGTTGCAGTCGTTCCGCCATCTTGAGAGATATATGCAGCCTTAGTGCCACTGTAGCTCACTGCTGTGCCCACATACCACTTATTTGTCTGTCCGGCAGTGCCATATGTCCATGATGATGTCATTGCCTCGAAATTTTCTGTAAATATGGTGGATGTTGAATAGTCGATATCCACTTTGTCTTGTATAACTGTAAAAGCTGTAATAATCAGGTTAATTCTTGCGATATTGGATATACTTGAGCCATTTTTGAGTTTAAATGTAAAGTGATCAAGGCCTGTATAGTTTGAATCTGGTGAATATGTCACAAATGGAAAATCTTCTGATAAAATGCCATGAGATGGCGGGTTGATAATGGAACAGGTCAGAGGAATGTCAGGTGAATCCTTTCCAACAAGAGAAAAATGGATGGACCTGTTTTTTTGGGTGACAATTGTCTGGGAAATGGCTTCAGGAGCAGTATTGTCAAAATCAATAATATTAATGGTAATCCGGGCAATATTGGATTTTTTTGCCTGATCATTTGCCTGATATGAAAGGGTGTCAGTACCTGTAAACGAATCCTGTGGGTGATAGATAAACTCGGGTGAAGCGCCGGTAATATTGCCATGTGATGGAGACTTTACGATATTGAATGTCAGTATGTCGCCATCAGGATCATTTCCCTTGAGTTGAATGGTGACAGGCATATTTTTTAATGTGGAAAAGTGAACTGGCTGAACTGTTGGGGCATAATTATAATCCATAATTAACAGTGATATCTTGGCCGGCAGGGCATAATCAATACCATCGTAAGCAGTATAAACAAAACTGTCAATGCCGGTATAGTTGGCCACTGGGGTATAAATTATGAATGGTAGATTACCCTTAACTGTGCCATGTTTTGGATGGTTTACAATTGAAAAAGTGATTGGGTCTTTGTCTGTATCACTGGCTGTCAATGTAAAGGATAATGGGTTATTTTCGTATAGTACGAGTGTTTGATTGTTTACCACAGGGACTGCATTCTCATGATGAATTGCAATATTAACAGTTGCTGGTTCTGAATAGCTTTTGCCATCATGAACGTTATAGGAAAAAGAATCATTTCCAAAGTAATCAGGATTGGGTGAATACATAATCTGTGGCAAATCACCAGTGATTTTACCAAAGGATGGACTGTTTACCATAAAATATGCCAGGGGATCATTATCCATATCATTACCAGTAAGTGTAATAGAAATGGCGTGATTTTCTTGAGTGCTAACATGGATATCATCAGCAGATGGCTGATCATTCATGGGGCGGACTGTGATATGACAATAGGCCAGTTCTGAATCTAACAAACCATCATTTGCTTTATAGGAAAAGGAATCATTACCAATATAATTTCTTTGGGGTGAATAGATCAGATTGGGGAGTTCTCCTGCTAATCCGCCATGCTTTGGGTGAGAAACAATTGAGAAGAAAAGGGAAGTGTTTTCAATATCGTTTCCCTGAAGTATAATGATTTTTTGAGTATCTTCATTGATTGTAATATTGAATGATTTTGCTGTAGGCGGATCGTTCACAGCATTGATTGTTACAGTCAGTAACATGTTTTGTGTGGAGATTTTGCCATCGCTCAGGTAAAAATAAAAGTGATCCTGGCCATAGTAATTTAAATCAGGAGTATAATATCTGTTTGGAAATGTTTGACTGATACTGCCATGTTGTGGTGGAGACTTTATGTAACAATAAACAAAATCTCCATCAGGATCACTGCCAATGGATGACAACTCAAAAATTTCATCCTCATTAATCACAATATCAGTAAAATTTGCTTTTGGCGGATCATTGATTGGATGAATATGAATTGTAATGGTTGCTGCCTCAGAACGGTCTATCCCATTGCTGACCATATATGTAAAACTGTCTGTTCCATGATAATTCTGATCTGGCAGATATGTCAGGTCCGGTGTTGTGCCAGATAGAATGCCATTAAGAGGATATGACATAACTAAATATGAAAGGGTTCTGCCATATATATCAATACCAGATAAAAGTATTGGCGTTTCAGTATCTTCATCAATATGAATGTTTTTTGAAATAGCTGTTGGTGGTTTGTCCTCAAGAAGATTTGCATAGGCTTTGATACAAACATTAGACCCTGGTGAAAAGAATTGGATATCAAAATACAGGTTGCCATAATCACTCACAAAACTTTGGCCATCCAAAGCACTTGCGCCAGAAGAATACCCATCAACAGGCAATTCAAGAGGAACCGGATGGGCATTGCCTGGACTGACATATTGAATGACAACAGCAAACTGATTGCCCTGTGTAATAATTACAGGATTGTTCAATTGAGCAATATAAAAGCCGCTATATTTACAAAACCCACTGATGGGAATTTCAAGCTGGGGTTCTGAAAAGTGATTGTATCCATGATTGCTTGTGATATTTGTATAAATATTGATTGTATAGGATGTATTGGAAGATGTTGTATAGAATCCAATACCTGTGATTGAAATATTTTCGTCAGCAGTAAAAACGTTTGCCGCCCAGTCGTTTCCATCGCCTGCGCCAATGGCGCCAGTCCAACCCAGTTCATCATATTGATACAAAGTATCAAATTGAAAGTGGGACTCATCTATATCAAGAAAATACCCTAGTTTTGTAAACGCAATACTTTCATCATAGTATGATACATAAAAATAGCCATTATCCCCCCAATGGGATCCAAAACTATTGCGAACAATAAACGCGCCTTTTTCTGGTGCAGATTCAATTTCTTTGTTGTCGTTCCACCCAACAATAACAATTGCATGGTTTGAATCATTATAAGAATCATTTGGGTCATTATAATAATATGATGATGACTCTGGGTGATAATTGTCATGTTCATTAAAAAAAATAGATGAATACAGTGCGCCCTTTTCATATATGGCTTTTTTGATGTACAAATTATCATATATATTCGAGCGAACAGGCATAAAAGTGGCAGAATCAATATATCGCTGGGGGGAGCAGGTTTTGCAATACGTTGCATCAGGTGATAGATCATATGGATCATTATATTCCAGGATAGGTCCTTTTTGAGAGAAAAGATATGCAGCGCTCATTTTCATATTTCCACCTGCACATGGACCAATATCAAAACCATGATTGTGCCGCATGTGATTTTCTGAAAAATTATTGACTGCATCAGTGAGGCTGAATTTTTTTTTCAAATGGTGTTCTAGTGTGCCATAAGATGCAAATGTCCAACATGCCCCGCAAGACAGTTGGTCTTGAACAGACGTCATTTGTGTATCGGCAGTATTGCCATCATTATTGGGATCACGAAGATCAAACATTGCGATTTCTGCTATTTCCTGGGCTTCATTTGAATTTGCGGTGTGTATTTCTGGCATAACCGGATCTGGTATTAATCCCAAAAAATTTGTCTCCCTTTGTGTTCTTTTTCTATTATTTTGCATTATTGTGTTTTGATATTCTTTAAACAGTGGGTTCACAGGTGCGATGTGCATTTCAGGTTTATCTAAACAAAAGGTATCTGGCTGAAACAATAAAATACATAAAAGTGTTGAAATATAAATGATGACGTGTGAAAATGTATTGTTCATTTTTCTCCAGGTTCTGAAAAATACATAATAAATATTATGTGGCTCACTTTTTTGTAACCCAATAAAATGGGCCTTATTAGCGTTTAATCAAATTTTTTATGGCATGATTATTGCCTTTTTGTTCACAGAGATGAGGAATGCAGGTCTTTCAATAATTAACGTGTGTTAAAAAATATTAATTAATCAAAAAAATATGATAAAAAATGAGTAAAACAATTATATTTATTACTAATTGATTAGCGAGAGTGAATGCGATATAATTTGAAAAGGAATTCATAGAAAGCCTTTATCAAAAAGTAATCTATGGTTTTCATAGGATGGATTGAACTGTATGGGGCATTAATAATAAATATATTATGTTACAGCCAGTCATGGTATTATTTTATAAGAAAAAAATATAATATTTACTTGTATAGCGGCTGGTAATTCTTTTAAGCAATTAACATGCCATGCTATTAAAGGGAGGGGGATGTTAGAGGGCGAACACAAGGTTCGCCCCTACATTGGTTTCGGACATTGGTTGGGTTTCGGTTTTTTTCGAGGCAACATTTTCCCCTAACTTGTACATACGCCCATGAAAGAGTAGAATGGGCAAGCTATGCCAATTTTTTCAAATAGTAATCACTTTATCCGCCAGTTGCATTGCGGTAATGATATCAAGCATATTGGTGGTTTCTCCCACGCGTTTTTTATCAAGTAGTCCAAAATGGGTCAGGCAGGTACCGCAAACCAGTATATGAAGACCATCTTTATCGTACTCCTGCAAAATGGACAAAACTTCTGAACCTTCAATTGCCAGCCTGACCCCATTGTTTACGAAAACCAAGCGCCACAAATCAGGCCCCATTTCTTTCAATGTTTTGATAAAACTGATCATGAGTTTTAAGCCCAATTCATCATCTCCAAATCCCATTCGATCAGTGGTACACATCACCATAATTTTTTTATTGTCAAATTGTTGGGGTGGCACCATTTTTTCATGGGGCACTGATGAATGCGTTAATTTTCCAGTAATGATAAAACTGTCGTGGTCTTCCCTGATATCAGTTTGATAATGATTGGACTCTAAGAACCGGCAAACATTCTGTTTTGCGGCGTCATTATCAACAATGACGCTAATAATAGCCACATCTTTATCATCAATGGCCGCTTTGGTTTGTAAAACAGGACCAGGACAGGCAAGTCCTCGTGCATCGATTTTTTTCATAAGAAATGACTCCTTTCTTCAAATATGATATTTTTTAATCTCCTGCCAACAATGCAGCACCAATGGCCCCAACAAATTGTGGCGCATCAGGTACTTTGATTTCGTGCTCTAAAGCATCTGCAAGCAAATGACGTATGCATGCATTCTTTGCCACGCCACCAGCAAAAACGATTTCATCAGAGATGGATATACGTTTCAGCATGCTGACCGCTCGCCTGACAACAGATGCATGTAAGCCCCGCGCGATTTCATATCTATTGTTTCCTTTGGCGATAAGTGACGTGACTTCTGATTCTGCAAATACAGTACACATGCTGTTAATTTTTAGATCCTTTGTCGCTTTCAATGCTTCATCGCCAAACTGATCCATTGGAAATCCCAGTGCATTGGCCATGACTTCTAAAAACTTGCCTGTTCCGGCGGCACAACGATCATTCATCTCAAACTTTTTAATTTTACCATTATTTAAAAGAGAGATGGCCTTGCTATCCTGCCCGCCAATATCCAGAATGGTTTTGGCATTTGGGAAGATTTCTTTAACTCCTCTGGCATAGGCTTTTATTTCTGTAACTGTATGGGATTCATACGCCAGTTGAAAAATCTCCCGGCCATAACCTGTTGCCATAATGAAATCATAGTGAAGACCATTCAGTAATTGACTGGCTGCTTGAACAGGGTCATAGCCAGTATTTGTTTGATATTGTTCAAGAATTTTACCTGATTCAATTATCACCAGCTCAATGGTTCTTGAACCAATATCAATTCCTGCATATTTCATGATTCATATCCTATATACTTTCAAAAAGTGCCTGAATTCGGGTTTTTAATTGTCCGATATCACCATCTGAATAATCAGATTCTACCTTTAAAAAAGGTAAGGCATGTTTTTCAGTGACATGCTGCCCGACTTTATAGGATTCCACATTATATGCATGACAGGCCTGTAAAACGAAATCAATCACCACATCAGGATGAAATTTGTCAATCATATTCGAAAGGTCATCCAAACGTTTATTATTGGGTGTCATGCATGCACAGGGTATTTGCAAATAGCGATTGGCCAGTGCGCCAATTGGATCACCAGTGTTTTCTTCAAATTTTCCCATAAAAGTTTTCATGCCAGTACAAGAATCCGGCACAACAACCACGCCGCCAGAAGCTTCAATAATTTTAAATATTTTTGTGGCGTCACCGCCAATGGGACAACCTGTGACCAGTACGCGGGGGGAATCATGATTTCCAAAATAAAACCCTTCTTTCACGCGTTTTTCAAGTTTTTCAATCAATCGTTTCAGGGTAGGGATGATCTCCTCACCGGTTGATGGCAATGCAATGAATCCAACATCATACATTTCCTGCCAGGAAATAACTGAGGGTTTCAATGCAGCAAAGGAAAATATTTTTTCCATTAATTGATTTTTTTGGTTTGCAGATTGAAGGGCTCCCTCGATTTGTTCATCAGATGTTTGTCGATCAAATGAACGCTCAAGAAATGCTTTAAGATTGAGAATCATGTTTTTCCAATTCTCTTTGGCAGATGATTCATCAGGCAGTTGGGGTAAATCCATCACAAAAGTGGGTTTGATATCAGCGATTAACTCAAACATTTTTTTCTTGCCATCACAAGTCGTTTCAGCAATGACTGCTTGAGCCAGGGAATAGAATGGACAGGTGCCTTCAATGATAAATCCATAACTGGATTTAATCAGGGGACATAAATTTGCCGGTAGTACTGTTTCTGCGGATTCAATAGGAACATTGGAAAATGAACACAGTATTGCTGGTACAATTCCCATGGATTGAATCATTTCAATGGGCGCATAACCACAATAAATTCCCACAACCGGATAATTCTGGTCCTTTTTCGTCTTGACATAGTTTAATACGCGTTTTGATGGTTCTCCATCAAATCCATCATTCATTAACTTAATCATGTTATTGTTCATGATAAGACTCCTTTATTATTTGTATAATTATTCATGTAAAAATCAATAGACTTTAATTGGAAAGGTTCACAGAACAATTCAGAATAGCACCCAATATATATGCATTTTATAAGGATATACTATTCTTAAGCATGAATGATTGAAATTATGAAGATTTATTTTGGAGGAAAGTGTTGTGTTTCGATCTTTCAGCTCAGTCTATGACCCACCAAACCCGGGCAGATGTATTGTTGAGGCCTCAGGTAAAGCCAAAATATCGAAAAAATTCTTTCATGATTACAACACCTTTTTTTGATATTGGGTACTTTTGGGTTGACTCTGGTTTGATATGTCAGACATTTATCGCGCCTTTACCCTGTACCCTGAATCATGGAGTCGTATAAATTATCGATTCTAAATTGTCAAGGGATTTGTACTCAAAAAAAAGAATATACATGACTTTCAGATATAATAAGAATTGGGCATCCTTCATTTACCAGTTAACACTTTTCTCGTTCCCAGGCTCTGCCTGGGAACGCATGCCCGGCGGCTCTGCCGCCAGCAGACCATGACAAAAGTGCATTTTCCCTATCTATTTCTACACTCAAACCTGTTGGTTGTGAAGGCGGTGTATTGGTGACTCCGACATTATTTCTATATAATTTAGAAACATAAGCATTATCAATTTTTCCTGTGATAAACATATCAAGATCACCATCATTGTCATAGTCTCCAAATGATGATGAACCATATTTTACGCCAATAATGTCGCATCTCAGTTCTTCACTGAAAATTCCTCCGGTATTTCTATACAAAACTGAATTATTATTACTTCCAAGATTGCAATCACTTAAGATATCGAGATCACCATCATTGTCATAATCACCAAATAATACTTTGCTCATTTTGGCACAAGTTAATGTGCTGGCTGTATATTCACTAAAGATGCCTCCTGTGTTTTCTAATAATTTCACTTCGAAATATCCATCGTTGGCCAATAAATCTAGATCACCATCATTGTCGTAGTCACCTAAAACTGCTGATCCTGGAAAAGAACCGGTACCAGTGAATGTGCTGATAGTATATTCGCTAAAATTGCCTTCAGAATTTTTATATAGTTTAATTGTTCTTGTGTTATCAATCACACCAATAATTATGATATCAAGATATCCATTACGATCAATATCACCAAATAAAGTTGAACTGTTTTTAGCACCAGTAAACGTACTGCCTGTATATTCAGTAAAATTTCCTTCTGTATTCCTGTATAATCTTGCAAAAGCACCACTGTCTGATTCTCCGGCGATTAAAATATCAAGATCACCATCATTGTCATAGTCTCCAAAAGCAGAATC
>Ga0272440_1001039_pt1 | contig 23162 bp, 18 predicted proteins | sample SSMMMBAug17_FD_192440 | JGI IMG/M metagenome (GOLD analysis project Ga0272440, IMG submission 192440) | Marine sediment archaeal communities from Little Sippewissett salt marsh, Falmouth, MA, United States - SSM-MMB-Aug17 | ecosystem: Environmental > Aquatic > Marine > Wetlands > Sediment ...
TTTTTGGTGATTTAGCAGAAACAGTAGAGTCCGCTAATGAATCTATGCACTGGTGGGCAAATCACAGACATTTTGCTATTGGCTTATCAAACCTTATGACATATCCTGGAACTCATATTTTTAAAGAGGCTGTTAAAGCGGGAAGAATAGATCCTTTATCTGCTGTTGTCAATCCACGACCATTTGTAAATTTAACGAGTATGAATCATTTAACCTGGAAGGAACTTTTTGATAAAATTTTGGCATTCGGCGCATTATTGAATCATATAGAGCCATCGCAATACTTTCTTCATCGTTACGAAAATCCTATTAAAGGAAAACTTATGAGTCTAACATGGAATTGCCCCCGTTGTTTTAATGCAAATGTAGTTGTTGATATTCCTTTCATATTAATTAATACACAACATTTTCTTATGTCTTGTCAGGATTGCGGTGCTCGTTTTAACATTCGAAATCCAATCCCATATAAATTTGAAAATAAAACTGTCGATAAATTAATGGAAGATTATTATAGAACTTCTTCTATATCATACTTACTTGAAATTCGAAAAAAATGGCCATTTCATGCGCTTTCTGCATTTGAAATAGGTAAATTTGGTCTAAAAACAAGTAACCTTTCACTTGCTTTGGAAGGTTATTCAAAAGCGACAATCAATGACATTTATAACCCAGGATATGCCATGGCCTATGCTGAAGTTTTAAAATATCAGGGATGTTATGGCGCAGCGAAGCTTTATTATGATCAAGTACTTTCAATTTATCCTAATCACCAGGCTGCAAAAGAACAATTAGCGGAAATCAGTAGAGCAGGAAATGAAGAAAAACTAAAGACATATTTCGTTGAAGTATATAAATAAAAGTACTTTATACAAAGTAGTTTTATAGTTTCTGAAAGGAAAAATAGAAATTTAAAATTTAATTATGATTATGAAATGGGGGAGAAAGTGAATTAGATATTGATCAATGCCGATTCAGATGCTCGGACTATCTTTGAATGACTAAAAGGTATGTAAAAAAATTGTATGGAAGAAGAAAATGGTTCTGCTGTTTTTACGATAGGAATAACATTAAAGATTGCTTTAGAAGCTTCCGAATAAATTAAAATAAAAGGGAATTTAAACAGCTATTCTTCATTTGTCAACAATCAAACCATATAGATAGTATAATAACGAAATATTATTATAGAATATTTCGATTTGAACAATAAATATTTGGAATATGTTTAAAAATGGAAGATGCCAATAAAATAAAGGTAGTTTTGATGACCTCATTCTGTGGGCCTGGATACTTTGTGGCTCCGCCAATTGGATTATATAGGATTAAGTATGTTTTGGAACAAAATAACATTCCGACTGTTATCTGGGATCAATCAATTGATGACAAATCTGCTTTTTTTCAAAGATTAACAAATGGAGAGTTTAATATTATTGGATTTAGTGTCTCTCATTATTTTATGTCGGAAGATTTACAATTGTTGTGGAGTATTCAATGCAAGCTTGACCTATCAAATAAAAAAGCTCTCTTTGTTGCCGGTGGACACGAAGCAAGCATGAATCCTAAGCAGTGGTTAGAAAATGGTATTGATATCGTTCTTCCAGGTTTTGCAGAGAATTCTATGTTGTCATTATGTCAAAATGTAAAACGACATTACATCTCTTCGGATTTAACTAAATTAGTTGAAAATATAGATGGTTATGTTTTTCTTGAAAAAAATAAACTTATACAAAAACCACGATCTTTATTGAGTCAAGAAGAATTTACGAAACATACATATGAAAATGTTTTTAATTTAGAAATACCCTTTGAAAGATATTGGAATATAGTTTCTTCCCGCTTAAGCAAAACAAAATATCAATCTGAAAGTAAAGGTAAATTTTTTGTTAAAAATATTAGGCTTTATACAACAAGTCACTGCCGCAGAGGATGTGGGTTTTGTGCATCTCAATCTTTTATTCGTATGTCACAAACGAAAAGTTGTCCAACACTAATGTTATCTGCAAAACAGCTGCTAAAATTAGTTGTATTTTATGTTAATCATATAGGTGCGGAAAGTTTTATGTTTAGTGATGATGATTTCCCTGTAGGTAGTATGAAAGGTTTGAGTAGATTAGAAGAATTTTGTGACTTAATTATTGACGCTAAAAATAATAATATTATACCTAAAAATATTACGTTTAGTTGCCAAGCAAGAATTCAAGACTTCATAAAAAAGGATGAATTGGGGGATAATATAGTTAACGAGAACATTATAAAATTGCTTAAAAAGAGTGGTTTTCAAACAATTGCTTTTGGTGTGGAAACTTTTTCAGATAGATTACTTAACAAGCCATCTATAAATAAAAAGAATCTTAGAGTACAAGATAGTATTAATGTAATAAATTCATGTCTTAACAACCATTTAGTCCCTCAAATAAATATTATTTTGGGAATACCTGAAACAAATATAGAAGAAATATTTTATTCTATGGATGAAGCCGTGAAATATATTATCGAAGGTTGTCAAATTTCAGTAACTCCTTTTCTTAATGCCTTTCCAGGTTCTCCTATATTTGAAAACTCTAATTACATTAAAAACTATAAGACAATTTCAAACCCAAAAACAGGAAAATTAGTTTATATAGCAAATAATTATTTTATTAAAAATATTGACATTAATGATGCTTTTACTTTATTAGATAAGGAAAAAGAAGAACAAATTGATTTAATAACTAATACTTTTTTCTCAAAAGAATTAATTCCTAAATATGTAGTAGCTTTAGCGACATTTATAGCTGCTGCAAATCTCTTAGGAAGAAAAGATTGGGCCGAAAAATTAATATCGAGAATAACATCACTTATTCAGTAAGTGAATTGAAACAGTGATAGGAATAGATATATCAAATGATACAAGAAAAAGTAACGAACTGTCCTTTGTGTAAAAGCAAAAACATATCTTTATATTGCAAAATTAATCATTCAGTTGCAAGTGATGCTTCAATAATTCCAAAAAATTGTGTGACATATTTATGCTCAAATTGTCTTAATTTATTCAAAGTAAGAAACAAGGCTGATTTTGATGTAATTTCATCAATTTATGAAACTTACATTCTTCATTCAAAGGGGCAGAATAATGAACAAAGAGTTGCTTATGACATCTATCCGGAAGGGATAACAAAATCCGAACATATTGCTAATTACATACTTGAAAATGTAAATCTTTCTGAAACAGGTAATCTCTTAGATTTTGGATGCCACTTCGGTTCATTTTTAAAAAAATTATTTCAATCAAAAAAAAAATGGAATATTCATGGTTTTGACATATCATATAGGTTTGAAGAAGACATAAAAAATATTTCATCAAAAGCAAAGTATATTTGCAAAAAAATTTCAAATATTGACAATAAATATGAGTTAATAACTATAATCCATGTTTTAGAACATTTGCTTGACCCAATTAATACTTTATTATATTTGAAAAATCACTTAAGTGAAGGTGGCATTCTTTTTCTTCAATCGAATAATACAGAAGAGAATCCATTTCTCCCCTTTCTTTTTGAACAGCATTACAATTATTCAATACCTGGAATAATTAACATATTTAATATGGTTGGCTTACATATAAAAAATATAAGACTCAACTGGATCCCTAAAGAATTTACGATAATTGCCCAAAAAAAGAAAAATGATATAGAAGTTGTTAATGATTTAACAACTAAAAAAACAATAAAAAAAATAAATAAAAACAAAACTTTGTTAAATGATACCATTTTATCATTAAATAAAATAGAAAAAGGAAGCAAAAAAATTGGAATTCTTGGAACGGCTTATGTAGGAAAATGGATTGCACATAACATTCCAGATAAATTTGATTTTTTTGTTGACGAAAATCCATTTGTTCAGGGAAAGATTATTTCAAGTAAACCTGTTATAGCTATTAATGATATTCCTGACAATAGTTGTATTCTTGTTGCCCTGCCCCCTGAAATAGCAATGAATTTTATAAAAAGATTCAAGAATAAAGTACAATGCAATTTAATTCCACCGCCTTTTATTTAATAATTCTATTATGTTTATAGGGAGAAGATAATGAAAAAAAAAATACTAATTTTTGCAAATAGACATTTAGGGTTTAAAGGTATAGAATTTTTAATAAAAAACGATTATCCTATTTCTTTTGTTGTTCTCGCTTCTGACAATGATAAGCATATTGAAGAGCTTGTTAAAGATCACTCAATCCCATACAATTATTACTATAAAGGAATTCAAAAAGAATTAGCTAAAAAATTTAACAGCGGTGGTGATTGGTTAATAAGCTTTTGGAGTTCTCATATTATAATCTCTGAACTTATTAATCGTTTTTCTAATACGTTAAATGTTCATCCTTCATTAGTACCTTTAAATCAGGGAAATGATTGTGCAGCATGGACAATTAGGGATCAAACAATTGCTGGTGTTACCATTATGACCATAAATCAATATGTAGACAAAGGAGATATTTATTGTTCACAGGAGCTACGTTATAGTTTTCCTATTAATGGTAAAAATTTATATGATGCACTTTTAGATCAATGCGTAGACTTTTTTCAAGAGAAATGGTCAGATATATATTCAGAAAAAATTAAGCCAAAAAGACAAGACGGTTTTTTTAGTTATCATACAAGAGCTGATACGAATAATGATCGATGTAAAAAAATATCTGAAGTTATGAGTTTAGATGAAACAATTCATTGGATTCTGGCCCATGATTTTTATCCATCAACAACTGCTGAGATAATAAAAAATGGGAAAAAATATAGACTCCGAATTTTAGTAGAAGAAATAAAATACTAAACGAGGAAAAATCTTATGTATAGTATACCTTATCTTGACTTAAGTATAAGTGATGAAGAAGAAAGAAATGAATTGCTTAAAGCAATTGAAAGGGTATTAAAACATGGTAGATTAATACTTGGACCTGAAGTTTTAGAGATAGAAAAAAAATTAGCTGAATATTGTGGTCGGAAATATGCAGTTGGAGTTGCCTCTGGAACAGACGCTCTTTTTCTTGCTTTACGAGCTTTAAATATTGGAATTGGAGATGAAATTATTACAAATGCTTATTCATGGATCGCAACAGCAAATACTATTTATATGGCAGGAGCAACTCCTGTTTTTGCTGATGTACTTTCTGATTTGACAATTGATCCATATGCAGTTGAAGAATTAATTAACGAGAAGACAAAAGGGATAATTGCTGTTAATTACTCTGGACGTATTTGTGATTTTGATAGAATTAATTCTATAGCAGAGAAATATGGTATTTATGTTATAGAAGATGCTTCACAATCTTTTGGTGCTTATCGTAAAGGGCAAATTGCTGGCTCATTTGGAACAATTTCTTGTATTAGCTTAAACCCAATGAAAGTCTTTGGGGCTTGTGGGGAATCTGGTGTTGTGCTCACTAATGACAATGAAGTAAAACAAATACTTGAATGTGATCGCTACAATGGAATGAAGAATAAAACAACTTTTATTAAACCAGGGCTAAATAGTCGAATAGATACAATTCAAGCTGCAATTCTTTTGCACCGTCTAAAAAATGTTGAATCAATAATAAGCAAAAGAAGAGAGATTGCTAATTTTTATAATAATCAATTAAAAAAACTAGAAATTAATGTATTTGAAGATTATGATGGAATTGAAAGTTCTTATTTTTCATATTTTATCCAGATTGATTATAGAGATGAATTACTTTCTTTTCTCAATTCGAGACAGATAGAATGTAAAGTAAGAGACTCAGACTATTTACCTATACAACCGGTTTATAATACTTGCAAAGAAAATGCCTCACATATAAAGAGTATATACAAAAATTTTTTATTGTTACCGCTATCAGAGATATTAGATGCTGTTCATGTTGAACGTATTGTAAATGAAATCAAATTGTTTATAGAAAGTAAATAAAGTTGAAAAGTAATACGTCGAATTGTAGATATAAGAAGTTGATATATCATACTGATATTTCTTCATTGAAAAAAATTTCAGAGGGTGCTAATCTAAAACGTTCAAGAATTTGCTTACACGATGTTAATGCTGATAAAATTCAACAAATGATAATAAATATTTCATATGATTCTTATATTCAACCTCACAGACAAAAAAGATGTAAAAAGTCATATATGATAATTGAAGGCGGATTATGTGTTTATTTTTTTGATGATATGGGAAAGGTAAGTGAAACAAAAATTTTAGACATTCAAAAAAATGAAAATCCTTTAATGATAATGTTCGACGCTGAAAGATGGCATACTGTTAAATCAATATCTGTTTTCACAACATATTTAGAATCCCGTAACAGCTATACTGACAATGATACTGAGTTTGCTTCATGGGCTCCTAAATCGGCAGATAGTAAAAATGGATTATTATTTTTACAAAATTTAATTTGAAGAAAAAATTATGAATAAAAAAAGTTGGACAAGTTTTTTAATAGAGAGAATTGAACCTTTAAAAAAATCTAAACCTGTTGGTCCACTAGTAGTCGAAATTGCACCAACTCGTGGATGTAATCATAAATGTATTCATTGTGGATTTCAGCAGTATTCCCCTTATTCAAATAAAAAACAATTTCTTCCTCTACATATTTATAAATCCTTTGTAGATGATTTTGTTGAACTAGGTGGAAAAGAGATATGGTTTGCAGGAAATGGTGAACCTTTTTTAAATCCATCATTTTCAGACATGGTTAAATATGGTGCAAAAAAAGGGTTGTCAATAGGTGTAAGCAGTAATGTTGTTAATGTCGATGAACAAATAGTAGAAGATATCATCGAACACATTTCTTGGACAAAATTTAGCATAAATGGAGCTAATGAGAAAACTTATAGTAAGGTTCATCAATGTAATCCAAAAGATTTTAAGAGAGCAATAGAAAATATTCAACTTTTTACCACATATAGAAACAAATCTAACAATAAGCCATTTATATCCATTCAATTTATTGTTATGAAAGAGAATTGGATGGATATTAAACAAATGGTTGATATTCATACTAAGCTTGATGTCGATAAGTTAATTTTCAGAAATGTAATTAAAAAAGAATATGTTTTAGTTCCTATACCTAATGATGTCAAAAATACATTGTCACAGATTTCACACATAAAAACAATTTTCATTAATTGGAATTCGTTTAATGAAAAACCTATTTCAAATTGGACGACTTGTTTCGGTATTAACTTTAGAATTAACCTTTCTGAAAATGGAGATCTTTACACATGCTGTCGTGATTTAACAATTCCAAGCATTTATGGGAATATTTTTGAAAACTCTTTTTTTGATATTTGGCATTCCAAAAGAAAAAAAGAAATTTTTGAAAATATTTATAACTTTAAAGATCGAAGTTGTTGTATTAAATGGTGCCAATGTGCTTCTGATAACATTTTTATTGACAATTTTTTTAATAACTAACATATTATGAAAATGGAACCAATTAATTATTTTTATGTATTCCCTCAACTATATGCTATCGGAGAATTGCCAACTCAAATATGGCGATTAAGAAATCTCTTAAGCAAGATACAACATGCCTTCAAACTGACTATAATAACATATCCTCTTCAGAAACTAAGAATAAATACATCCTTATTTAACATTGCTTTAAGGGGATTAAATGTTGTTCATACAACAGATAATAACTTAATCTGGTTTACTGAAGACTCACCGTATAGAAGTATTTGTGAATATCAAAATAATGTTTATATTAACCTGACAATTTCAGAAATAAGCCCTCTTTTTTTTAAAGAATTCCAAAATCAAACTCCAACCTATCATTTTGAATTGAGTAGATTTGAAAAAAAAATAGGGGAGCAGCTCAGGCTCAAATATAATATTCCAAATGGCGCTCCAATCATAACACTTCATGTCCGAGAAGCTGGGTACAAAGAAACTCATGGTACTAGAGAAGGTTCAGATGGTAGACTAAGAAATGCCTCAATTGAAAGCTATATCCCTACTATTGAATACTTAACGAATGAAGGATACTACGTGGTTCGATTAGGAGATAATACAATGAAATCTCTACCTCATTTTGACAAATTCATAGATACAACTCAAGAAAGTCACCAACTAATAGAACCATATTTTATCTCTGAGAGTAAATTTTATATTGGATTGGCTTCTGGGCCATTAACAATTGCTGATGCATTTGGTACCCCTCGACTATGTACCAATTATCCCTTGTGGAATCATGTTTATGCATGGAAGAAAGATCTGTTCATTTTTAAAAAATATTACTCGAAGATATTAAAACGGTTTTTAACATATGAGGAAATTATTTGTTCAGAAGTTGTCAATTTTAGTAATTATGATCAGGCATTACAAAATGATATTGAAGTTGTTGAAAATACACCAGAAGAAATTTTATTATCTGCTAAGGAAATGATTGCACGTTTAGATAATAATTATATTTCATTGGATAATATGAGAAGACTTAACAAATATTTTATTAATATTCAAAAGAAAGCTATAAAAAAATTTAACGACTTAGTATATAGGCCTATTCATTATTTTTTTGACGAGACAAAAGTTCCAATTAGTTTGGAGTATATTCGATTAAATTCTTCTAACTTTAACCTTTTTTATAATGTAAGTGGAACAGAATGAACCGAATAAAACCTGTAAATATATTTTCGATTCCTGAAAAAGAGAAAGAATATATAAAAAATTTAAGCTTGTATATTCAAAATTGTTCTTCAAAATATCAACAAAATAAGCCTCATCGAAATGTAATTATGTTATCCATGCCAGGATTTCAAGAAAGTAACTTTTTTTGCAACTTGAAAACTCTTGATAATATTCAAATAATTGAACTTGAAAATAACCATAATTATAAAAAGTTACCTGAATTATTCTATAAATACAGAAAATATATTTTGACAAAACATGATAATAATAAAGTATTTGATGAAGATTTAATTGTTGCACTTAGTATGCATTTAACAAGCTTGTTTCAAATGAATAGATATGACTTTATAAAAACTGTTGTCAATGTCTTTGGCTATCGATTAATTGGATTGATACGAGATCCAATTTCAACAATAATATTTTGGAATAATAATTCGTTAGATTTACCAGAAGCTAATATAGAAGAAAATAAATTACATCCTACATGGAAATATTTAAATTTTAATACTTCAAATTTATATGAAAGACAGGCCATTATATGGGAATATTACGCAAGATTATTGTGGGATTTAAAATCAATTATAAAACTATACTACTATGAACAATTCATTAAATTTCCAAATAAGATAATACAAAGTATTTGTGACTACCTTATTTTACCTTATCCCGAGATAACCTATAAACCAACACAAAACACTTTGCCTAATTGTAACGATAGATGTAATAATCTAAATAGTATTGTATCAGCAGTAAAAAAATATTGCCCAACTCGACTTAATTTTGGCTATAATGACTCTGGTGAAATAAAAACAGAAGTTTGGAGCGATAAACCTATGATTTTTTGCAGATCGGTTCCAAATATAGCATAAATCATAAAGGAAAAATATGAACATTTGCGGGTAGCTACATCTTATTCATTTCCAATTGGACTTGCTTATATTTCAGCAGTTTTAAAAAGAAGGGGGTTATAAACTCATAAATACGGGGAAATGAATTGATTAAATGTATTATTTAGAATAGAATGGAAACTATATGAAGATTGCTTTTTTAGATTTAAATCATAAGACATTAGGAATACACACGAATACAGTTCCGTTAGGAATATGTTTAATTGCAAAATATTTGCGTAAAACTACCAGTAAAGATTTGGATATTAAACTCTTTAAACTGACAGACAAAGCTTCAGAGTGTTTCCAAAAATGGCAACCAGATATATTGGGGATAGCTCAATATTCATGGAACAGTGAACTCAATCTTTATTTTACCCAATATGTAAAAGAAATTAATCCTGATTGTTTTGTTGTTGCCGGGGGGCCAAATTTGGATTTTTCTTCACAAAAAAGATTGTTGTATTTAAAAAAACACTCATATGTTGATGCATGTGTTACGTACGATGGTGAAATTCCTTTTTCTCTCATAGTCAAAAGGATTATATCTGGTGAACAGATAAACCAAATAAAAAATAACCCCACGCCAGGAACATATTCTTTGAATCCAGAAACTTCAGAGCTTGTTGTTTCAGAAGATGAATATCCTCGCTTAGCAACACTTGATGAATTTGGTTCGATATACGCTGAAGGATTATGCGATGAATTTTTACAAGATGGTTTTCACCCTTTTGTACAAACTCATAGAGGATGCCCTTTTTCGTGTACTTTCTGTCACACTGGTGACCAATATTATTCTAAAATGTTATTTCAATCACCGGAAATTTTTGAACAGGATATGGATTTTCTGGGATTTCATAATAAGAGAAAATCCAATGTTATTTTGTATATTGCAAACACAAATATGAGTCTTTTCAATGAAGATTTCGAAATAGCAAAAATTATCAGGAAAACACAAAAAAAATATGATTGGCCCAAAATTATTAATATCAATTCAGGTAAAAATCCTGACAAATTGTTAGAAATGCAATCGATTATTAATTTCGAACCTGCAATTGCTTTACAAACACTGACATCAAAAGTACTTAAAAACATAAAAAGAATAAATATCCCATTTACTGATTTTGTTAATTTTCAAAAAAAAGTCTCACATATAACAGGTACTCCATCCGCAACAGAACTTATTCTTTGTCTCCCTGGTGAAACAAAATACAGTTTCATGAAAACACTTGAAAAAGTAATGAACTCAGGTATCGAAAATATTGCAATTTTTACATTGATGAAATTAAAAGGAACGCCTATTTCAGAAGAGGAATCAGAAAAAAATTACGAATTTGTTGCCAAGCATAGAATTGTCCCAAGACAGTTTAGTAATGTAAATGGAAATAAAATATTTGACACAGAAGAAGTTATCGTAGCATCTAATACAATGACATTCAATGATTACATCGAACTAAGAGGATTAAGCTTTATTATTACTATTTTTTTCAGTTCTGCAGAACTTTTACCGCTTAAAAGATTAATGAGAGAATACAGTATTGATTTGGCAAAATGGGTATTTTCGATTTATAATCATATTAAAAATAGCAAAGAAATATATCAGGTTTATCAATCTTTTTTAATTGAAACCCAAAATGAACTATTTGATAGTAAAGAAAAACTACTTGAATTTTATAATATTTCTAAAAATTATAAAGCACTTTGCAATGGAGAAATGGGTGATAATTTATTGAGAAAATATAAGTGTATTATTTTATCAAACTTTTATGAAAAATTTCTTGAATTAGCTTTTACTGAAGGAATAAAGTTATTTGGTACAGAAACTCTCCATTTTAAAAAAATGATAAATGATTTAAAGCTTTTTTTATCAACTCGTAATATGAAACAGTATATAGAAAATGATCGGTTATTTAATCAGGTTAACTATTTTCACCTGAAATACGATATTCAATCATGGCTAAACAGTTCAGATCATCTTGAAGATTTCGAGTTTGAAAATGATTACGTTGTAACTTTATCAGAAGATGCAAAAAAATATTTCAATGATATTATTGCGATGAACAAAAATTTTGAATTATCGCTTCAAATTTTGTATCGAGATGGAACCATTATGTATTTTTGGCCAATATGGAAAAAGATAGAGGGTAACATATCAAATGAACAATAATCAACCGATTAACTTGTGTGTAATATTAGCCCGGGGTGGTAGTAAGGGTGTTCCAAGAAAAAATATCCTTTTATTGAATAACAAGCCACTACTGACTTATTCAATAGATCATGCAAGAGAATCTTCATTGATAGATAAGATCATCGTTTCAACTGAAGACTCTGAAATTGCTGAAATTGCTATTAATAATGGAGTAAATGTGGTCATGAGACCTCATGAATTTGCAACAGATAATGCACCTATTGATTTGGCCTTGAGGTATACTGTTTGTGAACTCAAGAAAACAGGTGTAAATATAGATATAGTCATTCCACTTTATGCAAATGTTCCCGTTAGAAAAAAAGGAATTATTGATTGTGTAATAGAAAAATTGATCTCTACTGGTGCGGATTCAGTTCAGACTTATTCACCTTGTCAAAAACCGCCTCAATGGGCATATAAACTTGTAAATGATAGCCCCGTTTTATTAGAAAGCAAATATGAATCCATTTACCGAAGACAGGAACTTGAACCTGCATATTATCCAAATGGCTCTGCAATGGCTGTCAAGTGTGATGTGTTAATGGAAGAATCCAATATGGCTCGCACCGATGGTTTTTTAGGTAAAGATAGACGTGCATTAATTGTTGAAAATGAATTCTCAGTGGATATTGATAATCCTATAGATTTACTGTGGGCTAAGTTTCACCTTGAATGGCTTAATAGAGATAAAACATGATGAATATTCTTATCATTAATCCACCCATACGAATTGACGATAAACCAAGACATATCCCACATGGGCTATCGATTTTGGCGAATATTATTCGAGAAAATTTTAAATCTAATATTTTATTTGTCGATTGGAATGCACACCGATATACTTCACAAAAATTTGATGAAATTGTAAAACAGTTTCCATGTCAGATTTTACTCATTGGTGGATTGATATCTACTTATAAATATATAATATCGATATCAGAAACCATTAAAAAATACCACCCTGATTGTAAAATAATTGCAGGGGGAAGTGTAGCAATGTCAGCTCCAGAAATATTGTTAAGTAATTCTCAAGTTGACATAATCTGTACAGGAGAAGGTGAAAAAACAATAATATCGTTGCTTGAGCTTTTTAAATATGAACAAAACCCAAATCTGGATAAAGTTAATGGAATAGCCTTCAAGTATAATGGTGAAATTGTTACCAATCCACCACAGGTTTATATTCAGAATCTTGACAAAGAAAGTGCACTCCCTGCATATGATATGCTTGATATGGAAATATACCTATCTAATCCTGTCGTAGGAATAGGAAGAGATATTGATTTCATTTCCAGCCGTGGTTGCCCTTACAATTGCACATTTTGTTATCAACCATGGGGTAGATTAAATAGGCGGCATTCTGTTGAATTTATTAAGGATGCAATATTATATTTAAAAAAAAGATACAAAATAAATTTTGTATCTTTTCAAGATGATTTATTTATAGCAGATCGAAAAAGATTGTTTAAATTTTGTGAAATAAGAAATCATTTTTTTCCTGATATCTATTGGTCATGCACTGGTAGAGCCAATATGTGTGATGAAGAACTTATTAAACATGTACGAGAATCCGGATGTACAGCTATTTCATATGGATTTGAATCAGCTTCTCCAAAAATTCTTAAATCAATGAATAAAAAAATAACAACAGAAGAAATGGAAAATGTTGTTCGCTTAAATAGAAAATATGATCTTCCAATCCCTGTTTCATTTATTTTAGGCATGCCTGGTGAGGATGAATTGTCCTGTCAACAAACAATTGATTTTTGTTTAAATAATAATTTAACATTAGATTCATTAATGTTTGCTACACCATATCCTGGCACACATTTATTTGACTTCGCAATTAAAACGGGTCGCATTAATAAGAATGACATTCATAATTTTATTATGAAAATTGGAGATGCAAGAGATTTTATAATTAATTTAACCGATAATTTTACAGATGATCAGCTAAAAAATAAATTTATTGAAATGAAAACTATAACAAAGAAAGCTCATAAACCCATTTCTAAATATGAGATGCAAAAAAAAATAAAAAGTTTATATGGGCAGCTTTCAGATATTTTTTTCAATCTTTCAAAAGAAGATATTGAACATCAGAAAAAACATGGAGCAATCAATCTTTTCTAATGGCTATATGAAAAACTCTTGCATCTTTAAAATCCAAACTTAAACTTTAAAACACGTTCTACGCTGATCTGGCAATTTTTTTCTTGAGTTAACTATTTTACTTAAAATGTCGATAATTAAATATCAAAAGATTGAGTAATAAGTGGAGTCAATGTTATGGATCCAAAGAATTTGAAAAGTTTATTTATCCTTTCCAGCACATCAATCAAGCAAGCAATGCAAAAGCTAACAAGTACTGGTGAAAAAATTCTATTTGTTGTGGATAAAAATAACAGATTAATGGGGACTTTGACAGATGGTGATATCCGAAAAAAAATTATCATGGGAATGGATCTAAATGCCTGGGTTAAGGATATAATGCAAGCAAATTTTACCTATATCCATGAGGACGATCCACAAAAAGATCATATGGCTATTCAACTTATGAAACAAAAAAAAATAGATCAAATACCTATATTATGTTCGAATGGTATGATTAAATCTGTTATTTCATGGGTTGACATAATTGAAAATAAACACAAAAAAGTATATAACAATTCTCATCCTGTAATAATCATGGCAGGAGGAAAAGGGACACGCTTAGATCCTTTTACCAGGATTCTTCCAAAACCACTCATTCCTATAAATAATAAAACTATTATTGAACATATTATGGATAAATTTTTTACCTATGGCTTTCAAAATTTTTATTTAATTGTTAATTATAAAAAAGAAATTATTAAAACCTATATTAGTGAAAATCAATTTCCTTATATTATTAAATTTATTGATGAAGAAGATTATATGGGAACCGCTGGAGGACTATCATTTTTGAAAAATTCATTTCATGAAACTGTTGTTGTCACTAACTGCGATACTATTTTAGAAGGTGATTATAATGACATTATAAAATGGCATAAGGAAAGAAAAAATATTGTTTCTATTGTTGGAACCTATAAAGAAATAACGGTACCATACGGAGTTTTAAAAATGGCAGAAGGGGGAGCCTTTACTGGAATAGACGAAAAACCAACATTTGATATGTTTATTAATACAGGTTTTTATATTATTGAACCAGAAGTTTTTGAGATTATTGAAGACAATCTATATATGAATATGGATTTTTTTCTGACTCAGGTAAAAAAGAAATTTGACAAAAACATATGTGTATACCCACACTGGGGAAATTGGTTTGATATTGGACAGTGGGATGAATATAGGAGAACTTTACAAATTATTGAAGGTAAGACAACTAAGCATGGAATTTAAATGATGAAAAATAAAATAATAAGAACTAATCCCTTTGAAAACATATATAAAAATTGTAATAAAGGGAACTCAAAAAAAAAATTGAAAAATCTCGCTCAATTTCCAGCATTACTGGATATAGAATTGACAAACAATTGTAATCTGAAATGTTTAATGTGCCCCACTGGAACAAAAATGTTAAAAAGAAATCAAGGTTTCATGAAGCCTGAAGTTTTTTACAAAATTCTCGATGAAGTCAAACAATTTAATACTCCATTAAGATTAAGTCGATGGGGAGAACCATTATTACACCCTGAAATTATTAATTATGTTACAGAAATAAAGAAAATGAATATTCTTTGTCATATTAATACCAATGGAAGTCTTTTAACTGAGGAAATGATATCATTTTTTATTAAACTACCATTGGATAGCATAAAAATTTCATTTCAAGGTATTGATAGAAAATCTTATGCTGAAATGAGAAACAAAGATAATTTTGAATTTTTGATTAATACATTAAAACATCTCTATAGAAAAAGAGGAGATAATGTTCTGCCATACATTAGTGCATCAACAACGATTACATATGAAAAAAAGGATCAAGTGAAGAGATTTAAAGAAAATTTATCCAGGTACACTGATTCTCTAACCATAGGTAGAACAGTACTCGAATATATGGATATTGATAAGACGAAATTAAGCTTAGAAGATAAAAAAACTTTAGAACGTTTAAAACAACAAGAATCTGTTGTAAAAAAACATCCCGAATGCTCTGAAGTTTTTGATAAGCTTTCAATTAATTGGGATGGAACTGTTTCAGCCTGTTGCGGCGATTTTGATAATAAAATGATAGTAGGTAATATATTGAAGAATTCATTAAAAACTATCTGGAAATCAAAAAAATTAAATGCTTATAGATCACTACTATCAGATATGCGTCATGACGATTTACTGCTATGTAAAACATGCTATGATTATCACGGTCTTGAAACACCTGGTTTACAGAATATTGATTAAAAAAAGTAATCAATTTAATAAAAGGAGTGTTCATGAAAACAATTTTAGGAATACATGATGGGCATGATTCTTCAGCTGCACTGATGATTGATGGTGTTATTGTTGCCGCTGCACAAGAAGAAAGATTTACTGTAAGAAAAGGAGATTGTGGATGTCCTGTACATTCAATCACTTACTGTTTAAAGGTTGCGGAGTTATTTGAAAGGAATATTGAAGAGGTTGTTGTTGTCACAAACTCTGTGGACTTACCTGTTGCAAAAATTAAGCCTAAATATAATTATAGTGTTGCTGATAGTGTTTATGAACAACACAACTACTGGAAACCACTTTTATTTGAAAATAAAAATGTCTCATTATATGACCTTTTTAAAGACCGTGAAGATTTTGTTTTTGATAACTCTTATCCATATTATCATTTAATAAATAAACAAATGGACAAAAAAACTATTGACCAGGCAAATGAGATTCGTAAAAAAACTATTGCTGCAAAAACAAATGTTTCTGTTGATAATGTAAGAATATTAACTCATGAACATTGTCATACCTTTTATTCATATTATTCATGCCCTGATCGACAGTTAAGTTTAGTTTTAACTTCAGAAGGTTTTGGAGACTATTCTAATGGAACTGTTTCACTGATGTCATTAGACGGAAGAAAAGAGATTGCTCATACTAAAAATAATCATCTTGTACATATTTATCGTTATATTACTCTTTTACTTGGAATGAAGCCAGATCATCATGAATATAAAGTTATGGGGCTTGCACCATATGCAAATCAAAAAGAGCTTGAAAAAAGTTATAAAGTTTTTCAAAATATTTTAAAGGTTAATGGACTCAACATAGATTACAATAAGAAACCACGAGATTTGTATTTTCACTTTAAAGAGCAGTTGGAAGGACATCGTTTTGATGGTATTGCTGGTGCTGTTCAACGCTTTGTTGAAATTCTTTTATGCGAATGGGTTGAAGCATGTATAAAGGAAACAAATGTATCAAGTATGCGTTTTTCAGGAGGGTTGGCTCAAAATATTAAAGCATGCAAAAAAATTGTTGAATTAGATTGTGTTGACTCTTTCTATGTCAGTCCCGCAGCAGGAGATTCGAGTTTGTCCATAGGAGCTTGCTACCATGCCATGTGGGATTATTTAAAATCTAAAAATATAAACGATGATATTATTAAACCTTTGGACAACATTTATTTAGGACCTAAATTTTCAAATAATGAAATAGAAAAAGCATTAGACAAAAATTTTATTGCATCAAAATACAAAATCATAAATGGAGTTATACCCCAAGATATTGCCGAAAGACTGTCAAAAGGACAAATTATAGCTCGTTGCAGTGGAAGAATGGAATTTGGTTTACGAGCATTGGGTAATAGATCAATTATGGCAGATCCAAGAAAATATGATACTGTTAGGAAAATAAACATTGCTATCAAATTCAGAGATTTTTGGATGCCATTTACTCCAACCATTTTAGCTGAGCGAAAAGAAGATTATATTATTAATCCAAAAGGTATCTTTTCCCCTTATATGACAATGGCGTTTGAGTCTACAAATCTTGCCAAAAAACATTTAATTGCTGCAATTCATCCAGCAGATTTTACAATTCGGCCTCAAATTCTCAAAAAAGAATCAAACCCCAAATATTATGAGATTATTAAGTCTTTTGAAAAGCTAACTGGTGTTGGAGGAATATTAAATACAAGCTTCAATTTGCACGGTTATCCTATTGTACTCGGGCCTGAGGAGGCCATATTTACTTTTAATAATTCTGAACTTGATGGGTTAATTCTAGAAGATTACTTGATTTTAAGAAATTAACAATTTCCAAAAAATTATCAATAGTGTAAGATAAAATAATATTAATAAAGGAGACAATATGCTTGATATGAAACAAGTTAAGGAAGTTGAACAGTCAGTATTGAAAACATTTCAAACTGAACTTCCTTCAGTATACTATTCGGACAAAACAGAAAAAGAATACAAGCAATTTAAAGAAAATGCAATTTATATGTATCATGATCTCTTTAAATTTCCACCTGATATGTTCAGGGGTAAAAAACTGATTGATTTTGGTGCAGGAACAGGAGAAAGTACAGTTTATTTAGCGGAATGGGGCGCAAAGTGTACACTTGTAGAAATGAATGACATTGCTTTGAACATTGCAAAAGAAGTTTTTCAAAAATATACAAATAATTACGAAGATCACAATTTCTTTTTATCTTCAATTTTTGATTATAACAATTCTTCTGAAAAATATGACATCGTTCGTGCAAGTGGGGTGCTCAGTCATACTGCAGCAAAAGAACAAGCTTTTTCTAAAATTGCTACATACATAAAACCCGGAGGATACTTTATCTATGGTGACCCTAACAAGTCTGGGGGGTTTCAAAATATGCTTCAACGATACATCATATATAAATTTTCACAAGATTGGGAAAGCATGGTTCAAACATCTGAATATTTATTCAAATATGATATTGATAGAAGCCAAAGCTTTGTTAATCGAACTCGAAGAGCTATCATTTTTGATCGTTGGGTTGTCCAAAAACAAGATGATCCTTCAGTTAAAGAAGTATTACAATGGTTAGATAATAATAATCTGATTCTTTATTCCGCATACCCTCCAATTACTTTTCCAGTATTTGGTGATTCTGTTCATCATCAACCCAAATATTATGCACAATCTTTTAAAGATATTGGAACTTTTGTTGAAGCTATTTGGCTTATGCAGAATGAGAGTGACAGTGTTGAGATTCCTAAAATATTATCTCCTCTTTCTGAAATCGCAAAAAGTCAATCAGCTCTTGTTGATTATTTTTCAAATACAAGTCAAGCAACAGTAATAGAAAATGATGAAGCCAAACTCAAAGTTGATAATTATATTGATTCTTTCAAAAATGCTGATATAACATCTTATATTTTATCAAAGATAAAATTATTTATGAACGAGGTTAAAGATGTTTTGGATCTTATTGAAAGAAATGATATTCATCAAGTAAAAAACTATATTTCAAAAACAAAACTTCTTTTTCGTGGTGCAACTGGTGTGCGTCATGTAGATTTTATTGCATACAAAAAAAATAACTAAAGGAAAAAAAAATGAAACTTAATAGTCATAACGAATGGGATAAACTATTAGAAGTAGTATTAGGTTCTGCTGACAAGCAAGCAGCAGTTTTAACTTGGGAAAAAAAAGAGCCTATTCCTGAGGAAACATTGAAAACAGCTTTAGATCTTTCTAAAGAAGCCTATCCTAAATGGTTAATTGATGAAGTTAATGAAGACCTTGAAATTGTTAGACAAATATTTGTAAAATTTGGTGCAACTGTACACAGGCCAAAGGTGCATGATATTAATAGAATGTATGTTTCTCCTTATGGATGGAGTTCGACCGGGAATAATATATATAATATAAGGGATCTTCATCTCATTGTTGGAAACAATTTGATTGAAAGTTCTTCTCCTGTTAAATCGAGATATTTCGAAGCTACAGCCTTATATAATGTTTGGTATAAATACTTTGAGCAAGGATTTCGTTGGCTTGTTGCTCCAAAACCTACATTGGAAGGAGAAGTATTATCACCTTATTTCAGAGATGAAAATTCTCGTGTATTGACAAATGAAGATATTCGTTATCAAGAGTTAACAAAGGGAAGATTAGAAAAATTACATCGGGTGACTGAAAAAGAAATTCTTTTTGAAGCTGCAAATACTGTTCGAATGGGTAGGGATATTCTGTATTTGATATCCTCATCTGGAAACGAAGTTGGTGCCAGATGGCTTCAATCTGTTTTAGGTGATGATTATGTCGTCCATACTACAAAAGATATATATAGATCAAGCCACATAGATTCAACAGTACTCTGTCTCAGACCAGGACTTGTCTTATTAAACAGTACCAGAGTAAATGAAAAAAATTGTCCTGAAATTTTAAATAAATGGGATAAAATATGGTTTGACGATGTTGCACCAATGACCGAGCCTGAAATTAAATACCAAAAAGATATTAGAGATAAAATTAGTAATCAACTTAATGACCTTGGTTTTTCAAGTAATCTCCAATGTCTTGGCTCACCATGGGTTGGAATGAATGTTTTCTCTCTAGATCCAGAAACAATACTTGTTGATAAGAGACAAAAAAAATTGATTGATGTTTTGGAACAGCATAAATTCACTGTTATACCCATTAGTTTGAGACATTGCTATACTCATGGCGGAGGAATTCATTGTGCTACATTAGATACAGTCAGAGATAGTAAATTAGAATCTTATTTTGATTAAATGCGGGGTGTCATGCTCAATGTTATGTATCATTTTGTAGGAAGAAATGAATCCTTAAAAGGGATATCAATTAAAAAGTTTAAAGAACAATTAGACATATTATGCGCAAAAAGGAAAGACTCTGAATTTACTCTCACATTTGACCATGGAACGATTGATCATATAGAGATTGTTGCTCCCGAATTGGAAAAAAAAGGGATAAAAGGGGAATTTTTTATTATTACAATGATTCCTGAAGAACAACGAATCCCATATATTGATAAACAAAGATACTTAGAATCATTTTATCGTTTTGACCTGTCCAAAATGCTTTGTTTAGATTTAGAAATAGAATATAATCCAGAAGAAGCAAAAGATTATTTATCAATGTTTAAGTTCTATTCCATAGAAGAGCGTTATTTACGGTTTTTAAGAGACTATATAATTCCTGTTGAGACATATCAAACATTTATGAATAATCTTTTTGAGCATAAATTTGGAAATGAAAGTGAATTTGTTAAAAATGAATATATGAGCTGGGAACAAGTTATTGATTTACATAGACGTGGGCACACTATTGGATCACATAGTCATTACCATATTGGAGATATTGATGATTACTCTAAATCTATTAAACTAATAGAAAATGTTCTTGATGAAAAGGTCACTTGTATTGCATATCCAAATGGTATAAAAAAAATGCAAGATAATGAATTAAAAGCATTAGGAATAGAAATTGCCTATATTTCAACTGAAAATGGGAAAATGCCTTATAGAGCTGAACGAGTAGATTGTGCACAGCTTATTTTATGACTTATACTCATGCCCAGTGCCGAAAAGAAATATATAACCATATGAGAAAACTGAAAGTATATATTATAACAACTGGAAGATCTGATTATGGTTTACTCTATCCACTTATAACTGAATTGTCTAATAACAATAATTTTAACATACATGTCATAGTTACGGGTAGTCATCTTTCTCAATTTCACGGATATAGTGTTAATCAGGTTAAAAAGGATTTTATAAATGTTGAAATAATAGATCTCTGCTTAAAAAATGATAAAGAGCATGATATTTGCCTTGCTATTTCAACAGGCCTAAAATCGTTTTCAAATTTATATTATACTAAAAAGCCAGATTTAATTGTAGTACTGGGAGATCGGTATGAATTATTGGCCGCATGCATACCTGCGACCATTCATAAAATTCCAATAGCGCATATTCACGGTGGAGAAGTAACTTCTGGGCAGATTGATGACAGCATTAGACATTCGATAACTAAAATCTCACATTTTCATTTTGCATCTATTCAACAATATGCCAACAGAATTATTCAACTGGGTGAAAATCCAAAATATGTTTTCGTTGTTGGAGCAATCGGAATTGATAATATACGAAACATTGACCTGATGACTTCTGAAGAGCTTGCAACTTTTTCAGGCGTAAATTTTAATAAAAAAATTGCATTAATGACATATCATCCTGTTACACTTGATGAGTATTCAATGGCTAAAAATCAAATAGAAAAAATTATGAATGCTGTTTTAGATACAAATTTAATTATTCTGACGACAATGCCGAATACTGACCCGGCCGGTAATTTAATTCAAACAACAATTATGGATTATAAAAATCGGTATCCAAATAAAATTGTATGCATAAATAATTTAGGCCAGGTTGCGTATTTAAGCGCGATGAAATATGCTACATTAATGATTGGTAATTCTTCTAGTGGAATAATTGAAAGCGCATCTTTTAGACTTCCAGTTGTGAATATTGGTGACAGGCAGAATGGAAGGGTAAAAACTGAAAATGTTATTGACTGCGAATGTGAAACAAAAGATATTTTAGAAGCAATAAAAAAAGCTACTTCCAAAAAATTTTTAAAATCCATTTCAGATATATCAAATCCATATGATCAAGGAAATACTTCAAAAAAAATTGCAAAAATAATTGAAAATGTCGATATTATTAATAAAAACAGGCTAATTAAAAAAGAATTTTATGATTTGCCTTTTTTAAATAAATTAAATATTTAATTTTTTTATGTAAATCAAAGGATTTATATTATCAGAAAACAATAATTAACCATATACAATATGAAAGCAGAGCTAAAAAAATGTTCTTTTTCTTAGTAAAGCATCAGTTTTTTAAGCATTTTATTTTTTTTAGTATCATAAGCCGTGAGGGGGTTGGATATTGACTACACATTCAAGACTATTAATTATTGGAGGAGCAGGGTATATTGGTTGCGTTTTGACCAATCATTTTTTATATGCAGGATATCAAGTAACATGTTTCGACAATTGTATTTATAAAAATCAGCGATCAGTTTATTCTTTCTTGAACCATAAAAATTACGAGTTTATTTATGGTGACCATAGAAATCCTTCAGAAGTTGAAAATGTATTAAAAGATGTTGATCATGTTGTCATTTTGTCCGGTCTTGTAGGAGATCCGATAACGAAAAAATATCCTGATTTATCAGATCAAATAAATCTAAATGGTATAAAAGATACCATTAACATATTATCTCACAAAGATATAAAACGCGTTATTTTTGTTTCAACCTGCTCGAATTATGGTTTAATTCCAGAAAATATTTCAGCAGATGAAAATTTTGAACTGAATCCACTTTCACTTTATGCCAAAGCGAAAGTGACCATCGAAAAATATATCCTTTCTTTGAAAGGAAAAGTTGGTTTTCATCCAACAATTCTCAGATTTGCGACAGCCTTTGGGCTTTCTCCAAGAATGCGATTTGATTTGACAGTTAACGAGTTCACCCAT
>Ga0272440_1001040_pt1 | contig 23157 bp, 13 predicted proteins | sample SSMMMBAug17_FD_192440 | JGI IMG/M metagenome (GOLD analysis project Ga0272440, IMG submission 192440) | Marine sediment archaeal communities from Little Sippewissett salt marsh, Falmouth, MA, United States - SSM-MMB-Aug17 | ecosystem: Environmental > Aquatic > Marine > Wetlands > Sediment ...
TAGCACTGATCCCGCTCTCCTTAAAAAAATGCAGGAAGCCCTTGATGCATTACATTCCGATGGTACTGCTGAAAAAATCAGGTTGAAATATTTTAAAAAGTAACATCGGCACCGACAACTGACTTTTTAACCCAATCTCTTAACGTTTCAAACAGGTCTGATTTATCGGACCTGTTTGAATCTTACTTAGGAATGCTCGGAAAATAAGTTCCCCATTATTGATATTGTTCGTTTTGAGGTAATTGTACTGTAGAGACGTAGCATGCTACGTCTCTACACGACCTTATTTTTTTGTACGATCATGAAAAATAAGTTCCTTATTATTCAATATTTGTTGATGCGTTTTTGAACCATGATTACACTGAAGAAGATGAATAAGATGAATTTAAAGTGTCTTTATTTCATCTTATTCATCTTCTTCAGTGTAATCATGGTTCAAAAACAGAATGAGCAATTATTAAATGAGGAATTTATTTTTTAGGTTTTCCTAAAGCATTCGCAAGATATCTCGTTTTTGTTTATTTCATCGCCATAACATCAATTAATTGATATCCATGCTGTCGTAAAAAAGCTGCAATTACTCCATCTCCAGGGATTAATTTATGTGTAAAGGTTCCATCGTATATACCGGCGCATGAACACGATGGGCTGCGTTGCTGCAACACAATCATGCTTGGCTGGATCCATTGAACAGCAATTAAAATGTCATCCAAAGAATCAAGAAATTGCTTGCTCACATTCTCTCCATTTTTTGTCATGACTTTCGCTTTGCCAGATAATACATCCGCACCATCTCCACCGATAATTTCAACAGGTGGTCTGGGAGTTGAAAATCCAGCCATTTGTTCCGGACAAAATGGAATGAAGCGATAATGGCTGATGGCTTGCCATTTTTTATGTAACAAACGTTTGGAGCGTTTGCCATTGTAAGTACTTTGCATACCAAGGATGCAGGCACTGGCTAAAATGATTTTAGACAATTTGGGTTTCCTTCACTGAAAAAGATGAAAAGGATCTATTTCATCAATCAAAGAACGTCAATATAAAATATTTTGTATAAATTTTCAAAATTAAAAACATGACATTCGTACTTTTTCGAAATCGATTTTGATTTTCAATCGTTAGAAATACCAATAACTTATCATCAAGCATATGTATACCAAACTTTTCATTTTCATTTTTGTTTTTGAACCAGGATTACACTGAAGAAGATGAATTAAAAGTGTTTTTTATAAATTATTATATGACATTCAACGTTATTTATGATAATACGTGAAATTGTATAGGAGCCTGTTCAAGTATGTGCAAAAAGAATTCCGAAAAAAGATGTGTGGTATGATCAAAACACTGAAACGAGATTCGTGTATGCCCGAATCGCACCACTGTTTTTTACTGATTTGTATTGCATAACAAGAGAATACGCTCAAACAAAATATTCAGGAGTGTTTAACATGACAGACCCCATAAATGACGAAAACATCGAAGATAACGATTTAGATTTCGCCAACTTACTCGATTCGTTTGAATCTGCTTCAAATGATGATATCCGCGTTGGAGACAAGATAAGCGGAGAAATACTTTCAATTGGAATGGACACCGTATTTGTAAGTACTGGAACAAAAATTGATGGTGCAGTTGAAAAAAATGAGCTGCTTGATGAAAATCAGGAATTGCCATATCAAAAAGGTGATAAAATTGAACTTTATGTCATATCGATCACAGAACATGAGATAAAACTATCCAAAGCGCTTTCTGGTGCTGGAAGTGCCAATCAATTAGAGGATGCTTATCATTCGTCAATGCCTGTTGAGGGCAAAGTCAGAGAACAATGTAAAGGCGGCTTTTATGTTGAATTATTACAGAAGAGAGCATTTTGCCCCATATCTCAAATGGATATTAGTTTTATCGACAATCCAGAGGAATATATTGGCAATTCCTATCGATTCATAATTGTAAAATTTGAAAATGGCGGTCGAAATATTGTTGTTTCTCGACGCCAACTACTCAGTCAAGAGCAACAGGTCGTTCACGATGAATTTTTTCAAAAGCACCCTCCGGAGTCGATTGTTGATGGAACCATTACTCGCTTGATGGAATATGGCGCATTTGTCGAAATATTTCCAGGTATTGAAGGCATGGTTCATATTTCAGAAATTGCCTGGTCACGTGTTGATGACATTAAAACTGTCCTTAATGAAGGGGAAAAAGTCAGGGTTAAAATTTTATCCATTGCTGATGGCAAAAAGAAAGGTAAATACAAAATTGCGCTTTCCATAAAACAAATTGATGGCGATCCCTGGAACCAGGAACTTGCTGTAAAAGTCGGGGACCGGTTCAAAGGAACAGTAAAAAAATGCATGAATTTTGGCGCTTTTGTAGAGATTGCTTCAGGCATTGAAGGGCTCGTTCATATTAGTGAAATGAGTTATGTCAAACGTATCTTAAAGCCTGAAGATGTTGTCAATGTTGGAGATTCGGTAGATGTTGTTGTCAAAAGTATTGATATGGAAAATAAAAAGATTGCTTTAAGCATGAAAGATGCTGAAGGCGATCCCTGGATCGGTGTAAACGATAAATTTAGCGTGGGGCAAATTCTTGATGGCACAATTGAGCGCAAAGAAAAATTTGGTCTATTTGTTGCTCTTGCTCCTGGTATTACTGGTTTGATGCCAATATCAGAAATCAAAAAGCATTCTCAGGCGTCACGCATTGAAAGGCTTAATCTTGGTGATTCAATTAAGGCTGAAATAAAAGAAATTAATCTTGAAGATAGAAAAATTTCTCTTGGAACAGGTGATGAAGGCAATGAAAAAGGATGGGAAAATTATTCCAACAAAACAGATTCAGGTAACAGCGATTTCAGTGATCAATTGCAAAAGTTAAAGCTAAAATTTTCATAATGATTCTTTTTTATTTTTTTTAACGCAACAAATAATGGAGGTAAGGTATGGATTTAGAGATGAGTATTCTCGTTGTCGATGATTTTCAATTTGCAAGACGCATTTGTGTAAATGTGCTTAAGGAAATCGGGCTAAATAATATCACAGAAGTATCCTCAGGTAGTACTGCGCTGGATGCTTTATCAAAAAAAACATTTGGCTTAATTATTACTGATCAGAATATGCCTGGCATGAGTGGTATCGAATTGATCAAAAAAGTCAGGGCTGATGAAAAGTTAAAGCATATTCCCATTATCATGGTAACTTCCGAAGGCAGTAAAGGCGTCTTGTTAGAAGCCACAGAAGCAGGTGTCAATGCTTTCCTGAATAAACCCTTTACAAAAGAAGACTTGATTGAAAAAATAGAAAGGCTAAGTTCATAATGCATCAGTCACTTTTTTTGATCATTTCGAGCTAAAAATCATTTAATCTTTCTCATCATATACGAAGAATAATTTTGGGCAACCCCCTTAAAAAAAGCTTAACATTATTCGCATCAACTATGGCCCAGTTGGACTTGTAGAGATGTTACTTGCAACATCTCTACAGTTCGATCTGTCACCAATTTTCTATCTGTTGATCATTTTTTCCCAGTACACAACACATATCCTATTTTGATTCAGAGAAATCAAGTGTAAAATTATTGCCGGTTTACAACTTTTATTGTAAATGGATGTGTAAGAAGTTTACAAACAATCAACAGTTTGAAGGAACCCCACAGGCTGTAACTTACTAAAAATAATAAATTTTACTCATATATTTTTTTCTTGAAAAATTTGGTACACTTCCTGTATATCTAAAATATAAACAAAAGTTGTAGGCTTTTTTGTTTTATTAATTAACTCCAAAAATTAATGGGAGGTGTTATGATGAGAAAAAAATACTATATCAATATAAGTATTATGATGATTTGTATATGGGCTTCAACGATTGTAGCTGCAGAATCATCGAAAGTATTTCAACAAGGGTTAGATGGCTACGCCGGAACTGAAGATGCCATTATAACAAATTTATTTGTACAAGATACCAATGGCAATGGTGTAACTGCGAAAGAAGGCTATTTAAGAGCATTTCATCAGTTTTATGAGGCGCGTTCATTAATACGTTTTAAGAATATCTCCTTGCCTATAGGCGCTAGCCTGGTTCGCGCTGAACTAAAGTTGGTTGTGACCGATTGGAATGGTGGGATGATGCTTGCCGGCTATTATCTGGATAAAGAATGGGATATTCAGTCAGAAAAATTAGGATGGAAAAATCGGAAGGATAATACAACCTGGAGTGAACCGGGGGGCGCATCTGATGTCATCAATGGGAAATCCTTTATTATCAATGGCTTTTCAGGAGAAGGCATACAAGAAAAAATTATCCCGCTTGATAATGATGTTGTTCATCATTGGCTGAATGCTCCTGAAAACAATTATGGCATCTTAATTACCATATTGGATAAGGAACAATCAGCCTGGATTCATTCCAGTGAGGACTCAAATCATGATTATCGTCCGCAATTAATTCTGTATTATGAATAAACATGATTCTGATCATTTAGGAATGCCCGGAAAATAACATACTCATGTTGTATGATCGTCCAAAAAAATAAAGTCGTGTAGAGACGTAACATGCTACGTCTCTACACGACATTTACCTCAAAACGAACAATATCAATAATGGGGAACTTAACTCTCGAGCATTCCTTAATCATTACCATCAAGGACCGCAACAATTTCATTTAAATCAAATATACAAATCATATTGGTTTCTTGCTCAAAATTAAAGAAATTATTTCCGGTCACAATAATTTTGTCTTCACCGCCAATAAAGTTACGATCATAACACTCTTCTGCAGCCAGACGAATACGATCAATATTGGATATCACATCTTTTAGTTTCGGGAGAACAAGTGGCTCGACTCCCCAGGTCATCCGCATTTCTCTGGCAGCTCGTTTTGTGTCTGTGATACCGAAAATGGCATAGTATGGCCGATATTTTGAAATCATGCGGGCTGAATAGCCAGTTTTTGTCAAGCAAATAATCTTTCCGGTCGAATGTGCGGATAAATCCTTACAGGTAGAGAATACTAAGTGTCCAATTAGTTCGGAATGCGTTCGTTGGGGACCATCCAAATCATCCGGATTTGCATGTGTCATATGCGTTTCAGCTGAACGAATAATTCTTTCCATCATTTCGACTGCTTTTTCTGGAAATTTTCCAGATGCTGTTTCAGCGCTTAGCATAACAGCATCAGCACCATCATCAATGGCATTGTATACATCAGAAACTTCTGCACGCGTCGGTGTAGGTGCATGGGTCATGGATTCCAACATTTGCGTGGCCACAATAACCGGTTTTCCTGCAATATTACACTTTCTGATTAAAGATTTTTGAACGGGTTGAACATCTTCAGGTGCAATTTCAACTCCTAGATCACCTCGTGCAATCATGATACCATCAGACACCGATAATATTTCATCAAAATTTTCTAGTGCAAATGGACGTTCAATTTTTGCAATAAGTTTGATATTCGCGTTTCCAGCATCAGTCAATATCTGTCGAATAGTTGCAACATCATTGGCATCATTGACAAATGATATGGCGACATATTCGGGATTCAATTTTGCGATCAGTTTTAAATCTTCAATATCTTTATCTGTTGGCACGGATAAGGATATTTTGGTTGATGGCAGATTTACCCCCTTTTTTGTTGAAATAAATCCACCTGTCAGAATATCACAGATGAGTTGATTCTCTTTTATTTCTATAATTTTAAGACAGACCAGGCCGTCATTTATAAAGATAAGATCTCCGGGGGTTGCTTCATGTGGTAGTTTTTCATAACTGATACTGATGATCTTTTTATTGCCCACAACCTGATCAGTGGTCACAATAATACGTTTTCCCTGTTTTAAAAGGACGCCATCACCTTCAACTGTACCAATACGAATTTTAGGTCCCTGAATATCGCATAGAATGGCAAGACGATCATCAGCCTGCCTCACATTTTCAAAAATTTGTATTTTATCCTTATGTGACCCATGAGAAAAATTAATTCGGGTGCAATCCATCCCTATATCAGCCAGTTTTCTGATTTGTTCTGGCGTATGGCATGAAGGGCCCATGGTACAGATAATTTTTGATTGAGTGATTGATAACATTTATATTCCTTTCTGATAGATTATTGTTTTGGATAAGCCATTTTGGGCGACGATCAAAAGCACATAATTCAGCAGATGTGAAGCATGCTCAATTATGTTATTTTCAATTGTCCCCAAAAACCTCAATACTTTTTATTATAATCCAAAATATTCTCTAAGTTTTTTCTTGGCTGTTATTCTATCGCGTCGATTTTCTGCACTAAATTCAGGGACTGCATTTTCTGGTATGGAAAAAACTTTTTCAAAGGTTTTACGCGCTTTTTCTTTTTCACCCATTTCCCAATAAATATCTCCCAAGAAAATATATGAAAGTGTAAATTGGGGGTGTTTCGAAAGCGCCTCATTTATTAAATCTGCACCCTCTTGAAGTCCTTCACCCCATTTTCTGAAAAACCGAGGTGTTCCCCAATATATGCGAGCCAAAAGACGCTGTGGACCGCCACGATAATAATAGCGATCAAGTTTCATTACTTGTTGTGCTTGTTCTTTAATTGTTCCAACATTCATAGCGCTTTTCATAAACCCCTTTTCCTTGCAAAAGGATGCATTGTTTGTTGCATCCCAAAAGATGCCAGGCGCACTTTTGGGGTTTATTTTTGTCAGCGTTTTGGCGTAATTCATTCCTTTTTGATACGATTTTTTTCTAAACTCAATGAAGTCTTCATCTGGATGTAAATTACCCAGCCAATAGTAACCAATGCTCAACCTGGAAAGAATGAGTTGATGATCAGGTTTAATTTGTAAGGCTTTTTCATAGGCTTCAATACATTTTTTCAGTTGGTCGAGATTGTCACGTTTATCCCAAGACATATCACCAGTGGCTTTTAGGTTGGAAAACTGATTTTCTCCAAGAGCATACCCCCAAACCAGAAAGACCATTAAACATGTACTCAAAACTTTTTTCATTTTTTTTTCTCCTGTTAATATTTGTATGTTATTTAAAAAAATATTATCTTGCCTTTACTAAAAATATTTCAATTCATCAGGTTGAGTTGATTCAAATTGCTACCATTTTTTCTATTTGTGTTCAAGGAAAATATTTTAAACCGGAGAATTGATCCCTTTTTCATTGACAAAACACACATTATTAAATATTTTAAGTACGAACAAAAATTAGGAGTCAGAATATGGAATGTAAAAAAGAGAAAAATCTTCAGCATTGTACATGCAGTTATGATCCATGTGCAAGAAAAGGTGTTTGCTGTGATTGTATCGCTTATCATTTAAAGTCTCGTCAATTGCCAGGGTGTTGTTTTTCGAAGCAGGCTGAAGCCACCTATGATCGATCATTTGAACATTTTGCACGACTCGTGCAAGCCAATGCAATTTGAGTATATTATGGCATCACGTAAACATCATATTTCACTTCAATTAGATATCCCGTCAAATTGTCTGGCACTTATTGCACAACAATGGGGAATATTAATTAAACCCATACTTAGTGGAAAACAGTTGCCATCAAGTCAGCCAGTTACTTGTGATCCAGCGGATGTTCTCAGCGCAATGGTGTCTCAATTTCTGGTTGAAAAAAACTTTGAACAATACCTTGAGGACAAAAGCAATTATCAAGAGCTATGCAATCATATCAAATCTCATATGAATCCGAGCTAAATGAGTCTCAGTATGAAGCGGTTATTCATCGTGACGGCCCTATTCTCGTTATTGCCGGAGCAGGTACAGGGAAAACTAGAACATTGACGTTTCGAGTGGCACGCTTGATTGAAGATGGTGTCCGGCCTGAAAGTATTTTATTATTAACATTTACGAGAAAAGCGGCTGAGGAGATGTTATCGCGTGCTTCAAATATACTGGATTTCAGGTGTTCCCAGGTGAATGGCGGAACATTCCACGCATTTGCCAATCGTCTGTTACGTCGCTTTGCGGCCAGGATACAGTTTAAACCAGGATTTTCAATTCTAGATACAGCAGATGCGCAATCTGTCATTAACACGATTCGTGAAGCATGGAAACTAAACTCTCGAGATCGTAGCTTTCCCAATAAAGCGACAATTGCGGCGATTATTAGTAAATCAATTAATAAATGTAAGCCGATATCAGAAATTGTGTCATCAGAATATTCTCATTTTGAACATGAAATTAACACGCTCGAAAAATTCAAGATCGCGTATCAGCAAAAAAAACGAGAACAACAGGCAATGGATTACGATGATTTATTGGTATATCTGCGAGACTTGTTAAAATATAATTCTGATGTCAGCGAAAAATTGTCAAATCAATATCAATATATAATGGTTGATGAATACCAGGATACCAATATTATTCAGGCAGAGATAGTTAGATATCTGGCTTGCGCGCATCAAAATGTAATGGTTGTAGGTGATGATGCGCAGAGTATTTATGCCTTTCGGGGTGCGCATTATAAAAATATAATGAGTTTTCCAAATCAATTTAAAGGTACTACGATTGTCAAACTTGAAGAGAACTATCGCTCACGACAACCGATATTATCCTTAACCAATGCAATCATAGAGCAGGCAGAGGAAAGCTTTCGTAAAAGTTTGTTTACAAAAAAGAAAAAAGGTGTTCTGCCCCGAATGATTGTGCTGCCTGATGAACAATCTCAGTCTCGCTTTATTGTAGAGATGATTAAAAAAACCAGTAAAAAGAGTAAAATACAACTTAAAGACATGGCTGTCTTGTTTCGCAGTGCTTATCTATCTAATCATCTGGAAATACAACTCAAAAATCATGGCATTGACTATGTAAAGTTTGGCGGATTAAAATTTCTTGAAAAACTACATGTCAAAGATTTTTTGGCGCTGCTAAGAATTTTGATTTACCCCAATGATGAGCAAAGCTGGCGTCGCGTCTTTTTAATGATGAAAAATATTGGTAGTAAGACCGCCCAAAAACTAACGAACCATATCATTGAGCAACAAATGGGGTTTCATGGATTATTGCATTATAAAACACGCGCCAAATATGCCGAACAATTGGACATGCTAAAAAGTATGCTTGAATCAATAGACCAGGAAACCGATTTAATTTTCATTGCACAAGCGGTCTTGCATTATTATGAACCCATACTGGAACGAACAGTAGATAATGCACCGAAACGCATGGCCGAGCTAAAGAGTATTACAGAAATGCTCGACAAATTTAATTCGCTAGAAGAGTTTCTTGTAGAGATGGCGCTTGACCCGCCAAACTCATCAAAAGATGATGAAACCGTGCTAGATCAAACCGACCAAACCCACCTTACATTGAGTACCATACATTCTGCCAAAGGACTGGAGTGGCGAATCGTTTTCATTATTTGGGCGCTGGATGGTCGTTTTCCCTCATATCATTCACTTGGAAATTCTGAAGCACTGGAAGAGGAACTGCGTTTAATGTATGTGGCATCAACAAGAGCAAAAGAAAAATTGTTTATTACCTGTCCAACAAATGTCTATGATAGAAGGCTTAATGATTTTTTAGACCAGCCATCAACTTTTATTTCAAGTTTGCCAGACTCACTCGTGGATTGGCATTTTGTTGATGATTAAAAAAAATATAAATTTTATAAAAAAAACTTGCATCTACCAAAATCTTATTGTAATATATTTATTTTTTATGGTGGGTGTAGCTCAGTTGGTAGAGCACCAGATTGTGGCTCTGGTGGCCGAGGGTTCAAGTCCCTTCATCCACCTATTTGATAAAGCGCCCGTAGCTCAGCTGGATAGAGCGCCGGACTTCGAATCCGTAGGCCGGGGGTTCGAATCCCTCCGGGCGTGCTTTTATCTTATATCTAAAAAAAACAATAACTTATCTGGATGCTTTTAAGGTTATTGCAACCTTTCCAAAACTACAGGAGCATGATTAAAAAAACGATGCAGTTCCTGTTCAAATAGATCCAATTTTGAGTTCATTGAATCGTCTTTATCTTTAACCGCCCTTTCCAGTTTCAGTGCTGCTTCAGAAAGGATTTCAGCCCCATAACCAGCAGCAAGTCCTTTGATCGTATGGGCTTCTCGTTCAGCACTTTTTAAATCATCATTTGCAACATAATTTCGTAAAACATTCCCATAATCGCTATACTTTTTTTCAAATTTTGAAACCATTTTTATCAAAAAATCTTTTTTGTGTTGGAACTTATTCATCGCAGTATCTAAATTCATAATTTCTAATTGATGCTTTTGTGCAGTTTCATCAACAAGGGGAGTTGTCTCGTCTATTTCTTTGGGTGACGCTACAAACGTTTCTTTTTGAATTCCATTTTTTTCAGGCTTATCAGTGACCACATGCTTACTGGAATCTTTGGCGATCCATTTTTTTAATTGATGATGAAGATCATCTAAATCGAAGGGTTTTGCAATATGACAATTCATGCCCACTGCTAAACATTTCTGAATATCGCTTTTAAAAGCGTTCGCAGTCATCGCAATAATCGGTAAATCGATATTCTCCTCATTGCTTCTAATCAGTTTAACAGCTTCATAACCATCCATCACAGGCATTTGAATATCCATTAAGACCAGATCATAATAGTGTTGCGGATGGCCTTGAACCATCTCTACTGCCTCTTTTCCATTGGACGCAACTTCGACTGTTGCATGCGTCATTTGAATTGATTCAAGTGCGATTTCCTGATTAAGTTCATTATCCTCAACAAGAAGAACGCGTTTGCCTGATAAATCCAACGTCTCTTCTTCTAATGAATTATTTGAAATTTTTTCAATAGATGTTTCCATCCCCAAGACAGAAAGAATATTATTGAGGAGTTCCGATTGATCAATCGGTTTCATCATTAGAAAGTGAATACCCAATTCTTTTGCCTTTTCGGACAGTGAGGTCATATCATAATTACTCATTAAGATATATTTGGGTTTCTTAACGACTTGATCGCTTTCATTAATCAAACGTATCGTATCCAGTCCATTTATATCAGGAATTTTCCAATCGATAATCAATAGATCATAGTGTTTTTTTCGCTTTGTCACTTCTTCGACAGCTACTTTGGATTGATTCAAAGCGGTAATGATAATTGGATATTGATTTAAAATTCCTTCCAAATGTTCAAGAGTATCATCATTATCATCAACAATTAACACCTTTGTCCCTCTCAAATCTTCTATCGCAAGACGCTGATTCAATGCATTCTTATTCGTTTTTGTAAAGGGGATACTAAAATAAAAATGACTTCCCATACCGGGCTCACTTTGGACCCAAATTTTCCCGCCCATCAACTCCACCAATTTCTTGGTAATTGGCAATCCCAGACCCGTCCCACCATGCTTTCGGGTCGTTGAGCTATCCAGTTGTTCGAAGTCTGTAAATAGTTTGCTCAAATTTTCCTTAGAAATTCCTTTACCTGTATCCCTGACACAAAATTTTAGTAAAGAAGAGGTGTCGTCTGTCTTTTCAACAACGATATCCAGTACGATACTTCCTTTTTCGGTAAACTTAATGGCATTACTCAAAAGGTTCGTAAAAATTTGATTCAACCGCAAAGGATCCCCAATCAGGGGAGTCTTTTCATAGTAATAATTGTTAACAATTAAGGAAAGGCCTTTTTCTTTAGCACTTAAAAGAAAAATATTTTTTGTCTTTTCCAAAGAAACTTCTAAATCAAAGGGGATCTTTTCGATATCCAGTTTGCCAGCTTCGATTTTAGAAAAATCTAAAATATCATTAATCAGTCCCAACAGGAGTTTTGATGATCCAAGAATTTTTTCTCCATAATCTTTCTGCTTTTCGGTCAGGTCTGTTTTTAGTAAGAGGGTAGACATTCCAATGACTGCATTCATCGGCGTCCTAATTTCATGGCTCATATTTGCTAAAAAGGCGGATTTCGATTCATTTGCCTTAAGGGCCTTGCTTTGAGCGATTTCAAGACTTTTCATCGTATCTGTCATATCGTCTATTGTTACTTTGAGTTTTTCTGTCATTTCATCAAAGACCCGACCCAAATCTCCCAATTCATCTTTTTTATTAATGTTACATTTTACATCTAAATCGCCTTCTTGAACCTGAATGGCAGCTTCAGAAAGCTTTCTAATGGGTACAAGAATCCATTTTTTCAGAAACAAAAATCCGACAATCATGGATAAGAGGATGATGACAAAGGTGGTGATAAGAATATTGTTCCTGATCGCAATATTGGTTCGGTCGAGTTCATCGAAATAAGCGGATGAGGCAAGAAACCAGTCAAACTTATCATGATATTTTACCCAGGCGATCTTTTCATAAATATAATTATTCATATCTGTCGGTTTGTCCCACAGGTAAAGAAGCTCTCCATTACCCCGAAGCGCACTTTCTTTGAGTTCGCCACAAATGGGTTGTTTCGTCGATGGGTTAAGAAGATTCGAAAAATTGATCCCTTCAATATTGCTGCTGGGATGGATGATCATATTGCATTTCGAATCAAAGATATACATATATCCTGTCTCACCAATTTTCGTATTGGATAGGATCTTTCTGAGTTGCTGATTAAAAAATTCTTTTCTTGCCTTGATTTCCTCTTTGATATCATCAATATAAACGCCTGTTACAATGACCCATTCCCATTCTGGAAAATGTTTGAAATAAACCAGTTTTTCAGAAGGTGTATCACTGCCCAGACGTTGCCACCAATATGTATAAAACCCTTCTTGCTGTGACCTTGCTTTTTTCACAATAGTGGGGATCAACAAGGCCCCGAATATATCCTTGATTTCAGATAGATTTTTTTGATGTAATTTAGGGTCGGGATGAGAGATTAGGTTGAAATTGTAATCTGTAATATAAATATAATCGTTATTGGCATGCCTGAATTTTCGCGTTAACTCTAGAATATGCTTTTTGATGTTTTTCTGATCATAATGATTTTTTTCTGCCAACATCTTCATTGATTTGATTTGGAAAAAATAGGTATCAACGCTTGTTTTTATCCGCTGTTTGTGTGCTTTTAAAGAAGTTTTTTCAAACTCTTTCAGGCCATTACTGAAATTCTCTATCAGTAGGTCAATTTGAAGAATGGCTGCCTGTCCATTCTTTTTTTCAAGGGCGATCAATTTTTGTGTAATATAGGGAAGGGTAATAAGAATTGTTGATATTAAAAAGAAGAAAAAAATCAAAAAAAGGATCAACGATAAGCGATGAAATATCGTCACTCTAAACATTTTAAATCTCCTGAAACACAGACAATAGAGCAGTCGTATCCATCCTTTTTATCGAATCTGAATCAAACTTTTTTACAATGCTCTTTTTTGTAAAAACTTTCATTTTATTTCTATTTAATGACATTTGATTGTGTTTTACTTTTTTGTGTTTTTTTTTCAATGATCATCTATGAATGTCCGACTTTTTTGGAATTCGCCCCACTCAAAGGAATGCTCTGAAAATAAGTTCCCCATTTAAAAATGCTTGACTGTTCAACAATTTAAAATCAAGCATATGCGTACCAAACTTTTCATTTTTGTTTTTGAACCAGGATTACACTGAAAAAGATGAATAAGATGAAATAAAACACTTTTAATTCATCTTATTCATCTTCTTCAGTGTAATCCTGGTTCAAAAACAAAACGAACAATTATTAAATGAGGAACTTATTTTCAGAGATTTCCAAATTATTTTTTTTCCTTGATCATTTTTTTGGCCACATTTCATCACCTGATTTCACTGTCAACAATTGTAAGGCTCGAATAATATCAGGTAAATCTAAAACATGATTCACATTCAAATCACATTCTGGATATTCTGCCTCAAACAGCAAGCGTATTTTTCCGATAAATACATTTCGTTGATTTAAAAAAACTTTGGTTCTGTATGGTTTAAAATTTTCAGCAGATATTTGAATGGTGTATCTCCCATAAGGTAATCCAGTCATAGCAAATAAACCTTCCTGAGTCGATATTGTTTGAATCTGGTTTTCCTCAATTTGAATTTGAGCGTCTTTAATTCCTGTTTCATAACCGACCAGGTTGGTATAAATTTCACCACGAATATCTCCATAGTGCTGTATAAAGGATGTCTCATCCTGTGGGTTTGTATTATCAATATATTCTTGATAATTCGTTACATTGTCATTGTCAGGATCTAACCAGGCATCTGATGCATCAATTGGGTCTAAACCATTGTGAACTTCCCAACCATCTTGAAGCAGATCAAAATCTGTGTCTGTAAGTATTGGATTACATTGATAAAGGTATTCATCTAGATTGCTTAATCCATCGTTGTCAAGGTCACCAGATGCATCCTGTACTGTTTTATCCAGGCCTTTGTAGCGATCCTCCCATACATCTGGCATACCATCAAAATCCATATCTGTTTCTTTGCCATTCATCACTGTCAATGAAAAGGCTTGTGAAAGGAGGGTGGAATAGCCATCAGTGTCCATTATGCAAAGATCAATCCAGTAACGACCCGAATAGTCAAATCTGTCGTATGTGTTTTGCCAGGTATTTGTTTCTTGAATGGCAGATAAGGAAAACGTTTTTCGATGCGTATCTGGAAACTCAAAATCTGATACTGATTCAGGTAATATATAATCGGGTGAACGAATGATTGCATCAACTGATACGATGTTACTATTTGGGTTAATTGTTATCGAGATTTGTTGCAATGTATTGGCTGTAATTGTTCGAACAGGATTGTCAACTGAGATTTGAATGTTCGTATGATTCAGAGAAAATGGGCCTCCCAATTGAATATTTTGGGTTGCTTCTGATGAAATCAACGTTGGCGTCATATTCACAAAGGGTTGACGCAGAGAATACAGCATGACTTTGGCATCCTGAAATGCAGTACCAATGTGTTTACCCTTTGCCAAGCCATCCATAAAAAATTGGGTAAATGAAATATGACCATTAAATTGGGTATGGGCATCATTCACCCCTGAAGGCGTAATTAACATGTGGGAATCTTTAACTGAAATATGATTGATAAACTGACCTGCTTTTGGTGATTCCACAACACAAATGATCGGTCGATCATGGCTGAGAGAGTAATCAAACAATAAATCATTTAATAATAACGAACTGATATATTTACCTGGCGCGATTTCAAACGCATTGTTTCCACTTGGGCCAATTAAGTAAATATACAATGGACCAGACTGGTCAATATTTGATTTAATATGATTGAAAATATTGATAAATGTATTGACATCAAGGGTGGAGATATCCACAATGTTGTCATCATAGCCATCACCATCCAGGTCGTGCCAGACGACTGAATTGAAATAAAATATATCGTCATGATTGAAACGACGTTCTAAAAAACGCTTGTAAACCATATCTGCCAAATATTGCGTGGTTTGAAATCGATTTGCAGATTCAGATTCATGAGCGCCAGCGACGAGAATCAGCTGGCCATGTTCATGATGTCGGGATGGCAACTGATCCACACCAATCTGGCAATCTGCCACTTTTCCCTGATATTCTGCAACAACTGATGTTTCACCGCTATCTAAGGCAGACACCCATCCATTGTCATCTATATCAAGAATGCGTTTATCCAATACATACCAGTTTGGATTGGTTACAGGAATATTATCTGCATTACTGAGAAATGCGCGAACAGATAATGGATGCGTATCATTTTTTGGCAAGCGCTGGGGAGCATTCATGATAGAAATGGATTGAATACGTGTCAATCCTGTTAATTGAGTATTGGAACTCACATGCATTTGGTATTCACCCGTCCCCGCATCATCACTTTTGACTTGAATATAATGCTTTCCAGAATCCAACATCCATGAATCTGTATAAACATCTGCTTGAGATACAGTACTGTGTTGAATAATATTTCTATTGGCGTCCAGAATCATTACATCATATTTGGTTTGAACGTTTAAGGCTTCAAATGTCAGGTAAACTGTATCAGATGATTGCAAATCAAATCCATAATAGTCGATATCTGTTTCAGGATAAACCATACCTCGTATGAATTTATCAGCTGGCATGGCGTTACACCAGGGGATATTGTCATTGGGTTCAATTTCCACTGTACGTGTTGTGCCAGCCTTAAATGCCAGGGTATAGTATTGATGTTTTGATGTCTCACTTTGTGGTGTTAATGAAATATAGTAGCGACCCGTATTCAGCCCAATATTTTTCGAAAAAAAGATGCCATCCTTAACATAATATTGGTGTGTGGGATGATCTTCGCTGTCTTTATAAATACGAAGCCATGTATCTGAACCATCAGGTGCATCTGACATTGTCAGTAAGCGAATTTCAGGTATCTCCTGTAAAAAATAGAAAAAATCAACATCACTGGCATTTTTTAAGCGACCACGCACAGGCAATTGATCATCAATTGTCATGGCTGTTTTAAACGTCTGGTTGAAATCATTTTCAATGGGAATAGAACTTTTATCAAAAAACAATCGGTATTGAACAGACCGATCGACTTGATTTTTCGGAATGATCATCAGGCGATATGTTCCATGCGTTAACAATATTTCCATGTGAACCTTTTTCTGGTCAACACTTTCTGCCTGATCCATAACTACGTTTGATGCGTTTTTGATTTGAATGTCATAATCTATTGGATGATTGGAAGGATAGAAATCAATGATGATACCTGTTGTTTGTGTCAGTGCGAATGCATAGGATGAAATATCCACTAAAGAAGCATTTCGTCCTTGAATGGTCTCACCAAAATGAATCGGTTGTGTTGTATTGGTTTCAAATGATCCGGTTGAAGCATAGCTGATTGTATACAAATCAGTGGGGGAAATGTCGCCATTGGGTTTGATATGAATATAATAGTTGCCTTCAGTAAAACCCAACTGGGTATGAAAGGATTGGCCATTTGTCGCATATCTGTTATATATTTGAACATTCATATCATTTGTAATTTGGATGTGATAATCTGCAAAGCTGGTATGGGGAAGAAAGGCGAGTTCAATGATTTCATTTGAAAATACACCGATTTTATAAATATCAGAATCGTTTTCCGGAAGCATGCCGGTATAGAAGCGGCGATCAACCATTCTTACAGGTTGATCCATTGTATTATTCGGTTCATTCTCGGTTAAACCACTTGAGTGATAGAGCGCGAGCCATTTTTCATAGGTTTTGTTTTCAAACAAACAAGATACGCGTGTCCAATTATTTTGTGTGCCTGAAACAATGTTTTCAGAAAGAGATACACCTGGTATCGTATCAATTTGAAATTGTGTGTTCAGCCATTGGGTATGGTTTTCGTATTGCCCAACAAGCATTAAGCGATAAGTATGATAATCCTTCACCGGTACAGCATCAATCCAGGCATCTGAAAAATGATCAATTGAAAACATCCCTAAAGATGCGCCTGAATCGGGAAACTGTTTTGGTACAATCCGAATAACATAGTTTTCTGATGTCTGACCACTGACAATCCACTGTTCCTGACCATCATTAAGTGTATCTGCAATTATGGTTTCAAAAGAACCTTCAATACCACCAAATTGTGATAATTGAATATCGACCAGACCATTTATATCTGAAGGATTCCATTGGATAAAAGTTTCAGTACCTGCGTTTAGACGATCACCTGTTGAGGGCGTATAAATGGCGATTGTGTCGTTTTTTGTTTGATGTCCCCCACGTACAGCACGCATTGCATATAATTGATTTTTGGAGCGGCTCAAATCATTACCATATTGAAAATGGATACACCAGGCGTGATCCATTTGCTGTTGATCTGTGGTTGATGTCCAGTACGCTGTTGATGCAGATTGTGGAAAAAATGCGATATGAATAGATGCTGCATATGTTTGATAATTGACGATAGACCGCAAAACTTCCTTGCCAGGTAAGCGCCAATCTGTATATCCGGCCAGTTCAAGTTTGTGACAGGTATCCAGGGCATTTGTCCAGTTCTGATCAAAAGTTGTCTCCTGTTGCCACATCAAGCCTGTATGCGTGTCTGTAATCGTGCCATCATTGTTGTCATGGAATCTGTTGGGATCAATAAAGACATTACCACGAACCGCTCTGACATAAAATTTTGATTGTCGGGATTGAATACTATCGTTACCATGAAAAAACGATACACACCAGCCCTGGCTCGAGTCATTGACATGGGCTGTTGCAGTCCAATAATCATAGGCCTGGCAATTGGGAAAATAGGTTGGATTGATTGCTGGACGATCATGATGAATATTTGTCAGCGTATTTAATTCTGTGATTTCTGGAATACGCCAGTCTGAAAAACCACCAAAACTATTTTGATTTAATTGTTTGATGAATTTTTCTTCCAGATAGTAAAAATTGTATAGATTATCTTTGTCATGGAACGATTGATCATCAGTTTTTACCTCCCATACTAAACCAGTTGTCTGATCCCTCACCATTGACCAGTTGATTGCATCATCTGGCAGAACATTTCCATTGATATCGAGCTTGACAAAGATTTGCGGAGATATTGAAAATTGTGCATCCTGACCATAAAAAGGGTCAGTCTCTGATGGACAAGTAATTGATGTTTGCGTATTAAAGCATTCTGTTTGGCCGGTATCCGGAATCTGGATGGCATTGGCTGATAAATAGGTTAAAAGCGTTAACATGCAAACGATATATTTTTTCATTACTTTTTGCCTTTCTAAGATTTTTCTCGTACAAGCTGTTTGAGCAAAATCTTAAAAGTGTAAGTTTTAAGATAAAAATTGTTCCAAAAATGCTTTTAATTCATTAATTTTAAAGCCTTTGGCCATTTCCTGAATTTGTTTTGAAAAAGCTTTGAAGTCTATATTCTGGCTTTCCAGGTTCTGCGCCATTTTTTCTACCCGAAGCACATTTCCTGTTTTTGCCATTTGATATAACTCCTGTATTGCTGAGGAACTTGGTGGAATTATTTTTTCAGATGTTTTGTCTGCAACCTTTTCATTTAAAGTCAGCTGGGGATCACTGATATTTAGATATTTTTTCAATTTTGAATAAAAAAGCCCCATATCAAGTGGTTTTAAAAGAAATTCATTGCAAGAATTGGGCGTTTGTTTACAAATATCTCTCATTTCAGCATTTGCAGAAACTGTAAAAATAATGATATCCGAATTTTTGGGATTTTTCCGAATTTCAGCGGTCGCCTCAATACCACTCATGCCTGGCATCATAATGTCCATAAGAATTAAATGCGGACGAAATTTTTCGGTTAATTCAACGGCTTGAAATCCATCAGCCGCCTCAAGCAACTCAAAATTATTTCGTTTAAGCATTTGATAAAAAAATTGCCGGTTCATCAGATTGTCATCAACAATTAATACCCGATATCCTTTGCCATTGATTTCATCCCATTTGCCTTTTGAAGGTCTTCTTTTCTTTTTATTGAACACTTCTGGGAGATCAATTTCAAACCAGAACGAGCTGCCTTCATTCATTTGGCTTGAAACAAAAATATCACTGTTCATGAGTTGAACAATCCGACGGCTGATTGCCAGGCCAAGGCCGGTGCCTTCAGACTGGTGGGGTTGATTATCCAGCTGATGAAATGGTTCGAATATGGTCTTGAGTTTGTCTTTTGGAATACCGACACCAGTATCTTTGACAATAAATCGTATCAGATTGCTTACACGTGTTACTTCAAATGTGACCTGTCCTTTTTTTGTAAATTTAATCGCATTATTGATCAGATTAAGCAGCACCTGACGTAATCGTTTTTCATCACCTTTGACACACACGGGGCAATTTTTTGATGCTGAATAATTAAGTTGAATATTCTTTTTTCGGGCAAGGATTTGGCAAATATCTACTATACGTTGAAGAAAATCATAAAAATAGAAATCGACGACTTCTAGTTTCATTTTTTTCGCATCTATTTTTGATAGATCTAGTATATCATTGATTAGCAATAAAAGATGCTCGCCGGATTTATGGATAACCTGTATTTGTTCATGATATTTTTTATCGAGATGCTTATCTTTCACAAGAATTTGTGTATAACCGAGAATTCCATTAAGAGGGGTTCGTAAATCGTGACTGATATTGGCTAAAAACTCGCTTTTGGCCTGACTTTCTGCCTGCGCAATTTGCATATCTTTTTTGATTTTCTTAAAATCTGTTATATCTCGAGATACAGCAATCAAGGCATCTTTGTTATCCCATGATGCCTTGGCAATTTTAGTTTCAACATCAATTCGCTTGCCATCTTTTTTCATGAGATGTCCGACAAAAAATGTCGTGTTACCGGTTAACATGTCCATCACAAAAGTGGTTACATTGTTTAAGTTTTGAGGTGCATGTAATTCTAGAATATTCATGCCAATTATTTCATCCTGAGTATATTTCATTTGTTTGCAAACCACTGGATTGACATAAAGAACACATCCTTGTGTATCAAGTATGAACACCATATCATTCATGGCATCAAAAATAGATTTTAAATTGTTTCGGTTTGTTTCCAGCGTATTCTGAGCCAGCTTGTTCTTTTCTATTTCCAGTTCCAGTGCTTTGTTTTTTTCCACAAGTTCTCGATTTTTTTGATCAAGATCTTTCTTGAGGTGTATACGTTTGAGAGCGTTATTAATCGCATTATCAAGGGTGGTAAAATGGATGGGTTTTTGAATAAAGTCAAGGCCGCCATGCTTCATAAATTTTACGATACTGGAAATATGGTCATACGCTGAGATTCCAATAATTACAGTATCTGGAAATTGTTTCGATACCTTATTCGTTAAGTCAACGCCATTCATTTGAGGCATGACCATATCAGTAATCATAATATCTATTGTGTGCTTTTCAAGAATCTTCAATGCTTCCATACCAGAACTGGCTGAATATACGTTATATTTGGTTTTCAGATATTCGGCAAGGATAACAATTGCCGCTGGCTCGTCATCCACAATAAGAATACTTAATTCTAAATCATTTTGCATGGTTGTTCCTCTATTGATTAAAAATTCAGGATGCGTGTATTCATTTGTTCCATAATATCCAACGCAATTTGAAGCGCATCTCGTCCAGCTTTACCCGGTACCTCTGGAACGTTTCGACTGTGAACACATTCCAGAAATGCTTTAATTTCTGAATTTAAAGCGTCTCCATCATCAAAATGAAATTTTTGAATATCCATGCCCGGAATAATGGCATCTCTGGCAGATTCTTTTCGTTTGATATAGGTAATATCTTTTTTAGCAAAGTCTACTGAAAAATAGGCATCTTTTTGAAAAATCCGAATTTTTCTTTCTTCTTTCATGGAAATTCTACTGGCTGTTACATTGGCAATACATCCTTTCATGAATTCAATTCGGGCATTGGCAATATCAACATCAGAACAAATAACCGGAACGCCGGCAGCATGAATACTTTTTACCTCAGATTTTGCAAAATTTTTGATGATATCAATATCATGAATCATTAAATCCAAAACCACACTTACATCAATGCCTCTCCCTTTATATACGCTGATCCGATGAGATTCAATAAACATTGGCCGGTCCACTAAATCACGAATTGCTTCAACCACAGGGTTAAACCGCTCGAGATGTCCCACTTGAATCAATCGATTTTTGTCTTCAGCGATTTGAATCAATTCATCTGCCTGCGAAATGTTTTCTGTAATGGGCTTTTCAATCAAGACATCAATGTCATTGAGCAAACAGTCCTTTGAAATGGCATAATGCAATTGCGTTGGTACCACAATGCTGACAGCATCCACCTGACCAAATAAATCTTGATATTTTGTATACGCTTTTGTTTCAAATTTTTGAGCAATTTCATTTGCCCGATCTTTGTGGGAGTCAACAATTCCAACAAGGTTTACATGAGGCATTCGGGCATATTTTTCAACATGGAATTGTCCCAAATAGCCGGTTCCAATAACACCTACATTTATTTTACTCATATTTTTTTCCTATAATACATATGCCATATTGATTGGCCTTTGCAATGGTTTCTTCGCGATCAAATACAATGGAGTTTTTCGCTTCAACAACCAATGTTGATACTCCAGATTCATACATACTATCAATGGTTTGAATCCCGATAGCGGGTAGATCAAATCGTTTATCTTGAGTGGGTTTACATATCTTGATAACAACCGCACGGCCATTCCCCAATTTTCCACCGCGTCGAATGGTGGCATCAGTGCCATCAATGGCCTCAATCGCCAGCACTGTCCTTCCCTGAACGACCAGACATTGACCAATATCCAACTCGCCTATTTTATAAGCCAGGTCCCAACCAAATTCTATATCCAAACGTTCCGATTTTTTGGGTTTTCTTCGGGTCCAGCAGCCTTCAGGAGAAAGCAGTTCTGGTAACAAAAAGGTAGAGGCCTCAATGATGATTCCTTCATTTTTCAAAAAATCGGCCAGACTCCGAAGTAAGTTGTCATCACGCATGTGCCTGAGACTGTTAAGGAGTTTCAATGCTTTAAAATCAGGTCTGACATCGCGGAACATTCGCGTTTTGGTAATCGCACCGACCATAACTGCCTGTGACACACCATTTGACTTAAAAAATTTGATTAAACGTCCAATTTGTCCAATATGAACCCACTGGATATCATCAACATATTCAGACAAATCGTCTCGGGTTTCACCCATATGTGCGACTGCAAATACTGTATAACCTTTGGCACGAGCTGCTTTGGAAAAAAGGATTGGAAATTGTCCATTGCCTGCAATTATTCCAATTTTATTCATAATATTATTCCATAAAGGATTTGATTGTTATCGTTAACTGTATCGAAAATTCGTACAATATTTGAAATTTGTTGTCAATACAAAAGGTTTAAGGGGGTTAACGTTCTTTTTTGATAATATATGCTTTGTCATTGCCTTTTTAAAATTTTTCATATAGAAATAAAATAATGATATAAAATTGATCCATGTTCACTAAGGAATGCTCGGTAAGGAAATCTCTGAAAATAAGTTCCTCATTTAGTAATTGTTCATTTTGTTTTTGAACCAGGATTACACTGAAGAAGATGAAATAAGACACTTTTAATTCATCTGAATCCTCTTTTTCAGTGTAACCCTGGTTCAAAAAATGGCCAGTGATATTTTAAATTCCGGCCATTTTGGTTACACTCAAATCATTATTGTATTACTATTATTTTCAAATTCACGAAGGGTTTTGTTTTAGTAAGTGCGTATCGTTTTGTTGAAAATAATTGATATGTGCAATGTAAAATTTATCATAATTTTAAGCAAAACA
>Ga0272440_1001041_pt1 | contig 23137 bp, 9 predicted proteins | sample SSMMMBAug17_FD_192440 | JGI IMG/M metagenome (GOLD analysis project Ga0272440, IMG submission 192440) | Marine sediment archaeal communities from Little Sippewissett salt marsh, Falmouth, MA, United States - SSM-MMB-Aug17 | ecosystem: Environmental > Aquatic > Marine > Wetlands > Sediment ...
ATATTACCCAAAAAGGAAGGGGTATTCAAAATCGAATCATTGTAACATCACGGTCATTATGCCTATCAAATGATATCTTTACTCAACATAAATGGCTACACATGGAACTATTAGAAATGGATTATAATGAAAGAGAAGAATTAATTAGAACATTTATTGAAGAATATAAAAAATTTGACCATAATGCTCAACTTAACTGGTATTCTATAAAAGATCAACTTAACCAAAAAGAAGAAATGAATCGAATAGCCCAAAATAAATTAATGCTTATGGCTATTTTGTGTATGATAATTCAAGATGAATCAAATGATTTTCAGAAATTAAAATCATGGAAAGTCGTTGAGCGACTTACTAGAGTGTTATCTAATATGGATCGAAGGTCTGATTTAGATAAAATTGGAGTACACAATATAATAGAAAACAGTCATCCAGATATATTTAGAAAATATGGCTTGTCAATTGAAAATGTGAATAACGCAATAAGTGATTTTTCTTTTATATATTGGTTAAAAACACTTATTTCTACCAGGGATAATGCTGCTGAAATTAAGTTGCCTGAAGTTAGTTATGATATATTTATAAACCTTCTTAGATTAAATAATAAAAAAATTGATGATAATAAACTTGAAGAAGCTTGTAAAGAAGTACTATGTAAGATTGGCTTATTTGATTATAATAATGACAAAAAACTAATCACAATTTACTCTTTTTGGTTCTCTTCGTTTAAAACAGGATTATTTTTTAAAGAGCAAGAAATAGATATTGAGACAAGACCATTTGATAAGTCATATATTAGTATTGTTTATGAAGCATATAAAGAAAAAATTAGAATTATACTCAATGCACTTGATATTGATATAAACAAAATTCTATTTGAAGAAACTTTTAAAAAAACTATTGAAGATACAAAAAAATATAGAGAGAATAAAGTTGATTTTAGAATTATAGATGAAGAAGATAATTATAATCTGGCAAAAGATCATGATCTTATTAAATTAAGAATCATCATCCCTTTAAATTGTATTCATAAACAAGAAATTTATTATGCTTTTATATTTGGTGCATGTTTATTGGATTCAGGTCACAATGAAGCAAAAGGAGTCAAGTTTATTAGAGCAATTCGTCGAATAATGCTCATTGATGACCAAAATTTTGACATGAGATATGCTTTTGTTTTAATACATCTTTTGAATGAATGCGAGCCTTACAATAATATTGCTTTCAACGATATTCAGGATGATATTCAAAAGGCTGTTAAAAATTATAAAATTTCATTACGAGATAAATATAACTTTTACAAAGAGTTAGGTGTAATCTCTGATTTTCGAATTCCTTTAATTTATAAATATATTGCTCAAAATCCAAGTGACCAATTCAAGGACTGGTTAACTGAAATTGGTAGAGATCTTCCAGAATTTAAATTAGGATGCATCCCACGAAATAGTGAAAAATGTAAATATTGTCCATTAAATGAAAATAAACTTAGGAAAGGAAAAATAAAAAAGAGTTTTAATATCAGTAAATATCCAATAACAGTCAGTCAATATGAACAATTTATAAAAAGTGGAGGATATGATTTTACTAAAGATTGGTGGAATGAAGATGAAGAAGGAAGAAACTGGTTACAGTCTATAAAACGATCAAATTTTAAATCTCGATGCAACGAATATGAGTGGGAAAAAATTTCACAAGAACTTGGTATAAATAAAAGAAATTATAAAGATTTCCAAATAGATAAGGAACTTCTTTTTATTAAATACTTTAAACCATTGAATTGGTGGGAACAATTGGAATGTAAAAATGCTCCTGTTGTTAATATTTGCTGGTATGAAGCAAAGGCATTTGCAAAATGGGCAGGGATGATGCTTCCAACTAGATATCAATGGGAAATTGCTGAAAATATTCAATCACCAGATAGTAAAGATGATTCAATATGTAAAGAGATAGAAAGAATACAAAAAATAAAAGAAAAGGAAAATGAAAAACAGAGAGCAAAGAGTTTCCCTTATTTATGTAAGTACTTAGATTTCTATATTAACAATTACGATTATTCTTTTATAGCTCCAGTTGGAATGTTTGAACCAAAAAATGATATTTATGATATGCGTGGTTTAGTTTGGGAATATACAGACTCAAATGCAGATGAAATTTTTAAACCAGAACCTTATGAAATACCTAAAATATTGATCAAAGGGGGGGCTTTTAATTCAGATGTATATTTTCAACTACATCCATATTATAATGTAAAAATTGGAAAAGAAGACTGTAAGTGCAATAATATAGGCTTCAGATTAGTTGATTGTAACTCTGACGATGATTTGTTTGATTGGATAAATGATGAAGGATAAAAATTATGAATATTAATATAATTTACTTTTTTGGCTTTTTATTTACAACAGGGTTGTTCATTATTTTATTATTTTACTTTATTAATAGACAAATAAAAAAATTATCGCAAGATACCATAATCGAAGAAATTATCCAAAAACAAGTTAATGAAATATTCGAACAATCTAAAGATTTATTTAGTATTTTTGTTAAAGAACGAGCGCAAGAATTTAGTTTTTCAACTTTAACAGAAAAAGAATTATCACAATTAGAACGAAATGCTAGCGAAGTTTGGGTGTTAACAACTCATTTAGAAAATGATGCGACACCTGGTCCTTTACGTGATTCAGTAGAGCATAATTTAAACAATGGGGTTAAATATAGTTATTATTTGCCTGATTTATCAACGGAAAGGTATCTAATTTGTAAAAAAAATTTAAAAAAATTTATAAATTTAAGATTTGTAACTCTTTTTTTGGACAGAATTAAATTTATACACCTGCCATTACATAATATTTTTTTGTATAGTGAAGTGGTTATTTACAATCCAAATAACATTACTAGAAGTGGAAAGGAAGTTAATCCTACTGCATATACTTATATTGATACAGAGCAGAATATATTGGTTAAGATTCCGGATTTTATGTTAAAAGAAATTATTAGTGAATTACAACTTCTCACCAGTAAATATTTACCTCTTTCTCAAATATGTGACACATTAATCACAACATTACAAGATAATATTGATAATGAAACTATTGGAGAACTTATTAGATTCAAGAAAAAAGATTTTATTCATAAATCCGAATTTGATGATTTTATTGGTGGATTATATGAACGTGTGGAAACAACAAGTAAGCTAACAAAACACAGTATTGAAGTTATTTATAATATGTTCAATGATTTGTTTTATTCAAAACATCCGGGTTTCAAATAAAATACTTTTTTTATTACTATATTAATCATAAAAATAATTTTTGAAATTAGTCAGGTTTAATTTACTATGAATATAAATTATCAAAAACCCAAGTGGTTGAAAGAAGAACTTAAAAAATCAACCACTTTAGTATATAAACAAATTGAGTTAAAATATATCTTACCAGAAGATGTATGGCATAAGATGAAACCTCAAAACCAATTATCAACAAAATATATTGAACAAATATATCTGGATAAATACGTTGTATCTGATTTTGAAAATATTCTTGGTTTACATAAAAATATTGAATATAAAGAGTACAGAGTAAGGCGTGTTAAAGATGATATAATTTTTACTGCAAAAAGTGATTTCTCACAGCAAGGTACTCAAAGGCAGACAATAAATAAGACAATTTCAGAAGATTTATATTTACAGTTAATTCAAAGACAATCTAAAAATAAACGACTAAAAGCCATCAAAAAAACAAGATTTTCATTTAATATAATGTTTGCACGAGAAAAAATTTCCATTGATGTAGATAGTTACCATGAAACAAGCGGAAAACAAATTAAAATAGATTATTTAATCTGTGAATTGAAAGTGCCTAATTCAGATATTGCAAATATTCTTTTAAAAAGAAACTTTTATTCAAAAAATCTCCTTTTTTTAAAACAAAGTATCCAAATAACAGGTTATAAACATTTTTCTAATCAATATCTTTCAGAATTTGGTTTTGTTGAAAAAAAATACGATAATTTACTAATATGGCTAAAAAAACAAAATATTGATACAATCGTCAATAGTTGTTCCTCGATAGATTATGAAATGATAGATCAAAAAATTGTAACAATAGAAAAAGCCATAGAAAACATTAAATATATAAAAAAAGAAGATTTATCCAATGAAGAAATTTTTTATATTCAGGATATATTTAAAGAAATGGCTTTTACTTTTCATAACTCAAAGGGAAGAAAACATGAATCTAATCCAATGATTAGGGCTTTAGATAAATCAGGAAGAGGATGGGTACGGGATTATCATGAGATTATTTCAGCAAATCCTTTTATACGTTTAAATAGCAAACCTCAAATTTTTAGACCAGGTATTGGATATACAAATACTACAACCAGAGGTGCCCATACATCTGATGTCGTTGCAACGTCTTTTCAACTCGCAAAACAGCTTGGTTTAAATGCAGATTTATGTATAGCAGCAGCAGCATTGCATGATTTAGGGCATGCACCAGGAGGGCATATTGGTGAAGAACTTTTATTTAAATTAAGTGGACGTAGATTCCAGCATCATATATTTTCCCTTTCTCTTTCTGAAATTTTTGATATGAATCTTTTATATGAAGTAATGAGCTGCGCATTATATCATAAATCAGGAGGAAAAAAACTTAAAGCTGAAGAAGGTTTTCCCCAAGAATATGGGATTGTTCGAATTGCTGATAAAATATCTTATTGTCCTTGGGATTTATTTGATTCTATTAATAATGGTTTTATATCCATTAAGGATATTGATCCTTTTATTATAGATACATTGGGAAATAACCCAATACAATGGTTATGGAGTTTAATTCAAGCAATAATTAAAGAAAGTGCTGAAGCCCATAATGTACAATTTACAGAAGCATCAGGTGATATATTTAAAGCATATAAACAGACACGCTCAATTGTATATGAAAAAATTCATAAAACAATCCAATGGACGACATTGAAGGCACAGATTGAAATGGTGTATGAAAAAATTGCACTGTCATTTCCAGATATTGATCCTGTCGTTATTGTTGCTTATATCACTGATCAAGAATTAGCTAAATTATCCAACCTTATTGAAAGTGAACCTATAAACAAATCTTTAAAACTTAGTGATTTAAATAAATTTGGTTTTGGATTTACTGAAATAATAGATATTATAAGAAAAAAGTCTTCCATATCAGATATAATTTATTATTCATGACACATAACATTTTTTAGGAGGTAATACTTCAAATGGTTAAACCCAGCTTAAATAAAATATCAGAGCTGTTAGATGCTATGGGTGAAACATCAAGAAAAGTTTTATCTGCACACATAGATGATGCAATAAATCATGAGATTTTCTCAAAAGAAGAAATAAATATGTATGAACAAAATAGTTATCCCTTGATAAGTTTTCTTCATAAATGGCGATCATTTATTGGTCCTCAATATTATCATAATAGTATATTATCTATTGAACGACAAATTGATATTTTATCCATAATTGGAAGGCCACTTCTTGTATATAGAAAAAGAAAACAAAAAATGTTTCAAAAACAACTGGATGTATGGAATAGCTTTTCCAAAAAAAGACAATATGATTTATTAAGTCAACCAGCATGGTTTTCTTTAAACACAACAGACAGTTTATCTGGAATAAGATTACAGTTAGGTTTCAGAAATAAGGGATGTGCTTATTGGCAACAAGATCAAGAAGGTATTGGCTGCTATAATTGTGGTTATTTCGCAGGATGTCTTCCACATCAAATTTTTGAAAATTTTAATAATGAACAATACGCAGACCATTTGATCAAACAATTTGATTCTGTTTTGAATATCTTTCAAAATAAAAATTTAATGCGATTTGACACTGTGGATATTGTTGGAGATGGTTCATTTTTTAACCCTTCTGAAATTCCAATTAAAGCCCAAGACAAAATAATAAAAAAAATAAGCAATTTGAAACATGTTACACGACTTCTTGTTGAATCACAACCCCAATATATTGATAAAGATCGGATAAAAAAAATTCTTTCAATTTTACGTAAAGATCAAAGTCTTGAAATAGCTGTTGGATTAGAAACAACAGACCCTTTTATTGCGTCATTTTGTATTAACAAAGGTTTTATGGCTGAAGATACACAAACATTTACTTCACCATTAAGCTTTAGAAAATTGATCGAAACTTTATCAGATTTACCAGACATAAAAGACCGATGTGCTGTTCAAGCTTATGTATTAATGAAGTCAGCATTATTAACAGAATCCGAGTGTATTAATGATGTGATTAATACTATTAATTGGGTCAGTAATCTAACTAAATCTTCTGGATTTTCAATTCACATAAAACTTGAGCCAACAGTTGTTTGTTATGGATCTTTATTAGAGGTGCTTAATGATACACAAATTGTTGAAAATGATGAATTGATTATAACCCCAGAAGAAGGACATATTCAAAGAGATATACCTGTATTACATTCCCCCCCCTCTTATTGGTCAGTTGTTGAAGTATTGGCGGAGACAATCTTTTCAGGAAATCAAAGCCTTATTAGAATAGGAGCAAGGGAAGATATGGATATTTTTAAGGCTATTCCAGCTATTTATAACGGACATGGTTTAAGTAAAATAGATCCTGTGTTATATAATGCTGTTCAAAAATTCAATTTGAGAAATCATAAGGGGGAGCCAGATATTCATCTTTTTATTGCTTCAGTAAAACAAGTTATAAATGATCCCTCTTTTGATGAGTGGTGTATCAAAACATTTAAAACAACATCATCATTAATTAAAAAATTATGTGAAGAACTCGACTATGAGGTCAGGCAAATTTCGGATTCTGAAAATCTACAACATCGAAAATTTATAAATACTGCTATGATTAATATTGTTTCCAGTATAACAACCGATTCACACATTCGAAAAATAGCAGATAATATTCAATTAAATTGGCATTCACATGATCCGATATTAAGACAATCTTTTAACCAGAGCCTTTTTCCTATTGTTACAAAAATTATTCAACAGTATATCCCCTCATTAAGTGAAACAGATATTTTAATCGATCAGGTACAATATGTTCCTAATCCACCACCAACACTAAGATTTGAAGTAAATATAAAAAATATCACTAACTTTGAGGAAGATGATATATGGATTATTTTACCATTTAATGAAACAATTTTGCCTGTATCGCAAAATACATTTGAGGAAGTGGAGCGAAAATGGATTATTGATACGATACCAAACCATTTACTTAAAAATCCTAAACCAATTATTCAAGCATATCTGAGCATTACCAAAGAAGAGGAAGTTCGTGTGCGAAGGAAAGTTTCAAAAAATCCAAAAAATGATGAACCTTATGATTACTGGATTACTGTTAAAAGTGCTGGCGGACTGTTACGAAAAGAATATGAAACCTTAATTAATAAACAATCATTTGAAAATCTTATCAATGCAAGTAATGGAAAAATAGTGGAAAAAGATAGATATGTGTTAAAGGATTCGAATATGGTTCCTGAATTGAATCAAAATGGCAATAATTATACCATTGAATTGGATGTTTATAAAGGCAATCTATATGGTTTATATACTGCCGAAGTAGAATTTAAATCAGAAGAAGCGTCAAGAGCCTTTGATGCTCCTGAATGGTTTGGATTAGAAGTAACTCTCGACAAGCGTTTTAAAAATCAATCACTTGCATCATATGGTTTATCTGGCATTATTCTTCAACCCCATGCACGATATAGACATTCAATAATCTCATTACTTTCTGAGGAATTATCACAAAATATACGTCAGATATGTTCATCTTTTACTACTCAATTTAAAATTATCTCTTTTGATGAATTGCCACTTTTTATTGGGTTAATTCGTAGAGAAATAGGTCAGGCATTGTGGGGATGTGCTGCACTTGTTTTACCACCTTTCAATGGAGAACCGAACATCCTTGTTTTATTAGCCCTTACTAATCAAACGAATCGTCCGATTATTTTTATTAATAAAAATGAACATAATGAACTAAAAAATCAATATAATAAACTTAAACATATATTAAAATTACAAACGCAAAAAGTTGGCCTGCGCAATGATGATACTGAAAAAAGTTTTTCTGAAATTATTAAGAGGCAGGGATTACTTGATAATGATATTTTAGCAAAATTTGAAGCAAAAGCTGATATTATTCATGTTATATCAACAACACTTGAATTTGATCTTGGAGAACTTCAATCGCAAGTTGTGCAAAATTTAAAAAATGGTAAACATTATAAATATTATATTCCTGATTTGCAAAAGGTACCAATGGCTTTTCCTAAATTAAGAGCTAATCTTCTAAAATTTAAAGAATATTATGAGCCTTTTAAAAAAAGCATTGAAGTCTATATACTACCTGGTAATTATACGCCATATTATCATGAAATTGTTATTTATCAGAATAATTTAGATCAAAGCCAATTTGGTTTTACATACCTTGAACCAGTCAGTCAATTTGTACCATTGGAGTTGATTGAAATCCCAGAGCAATTTTTACTACATACTATCAATTTTCTAAAACAAAAATGTAGCTGCTGCCATTTTTGGGATAATCCAATAGCTGCCTAATGAACTTTTATAAATTTTTAAACTTTAGTTTATCAAAAATTAAGGATTAATACAAATGCATCGTCTATTTAAAATTCGTAAAGAAGAGTTCAAAAATTTTTTACCATTTTTTATATTAAATTTAATTATGACAATGGGTTTTTTTGTTGGACGAACCACAAAAGATGCATTGTTTTTTTCTAATGCAGGAGCTGAATATCTACCCTGGGCATTTATTATTAATGCTGTTGTCATTTTTATTTTTAATAGTTTTTTAGTATCTTTAATGAATCGCTATTCTACAAGCAAAATGATCATCTGGTCTTTTGTCTTCTCATTTATATGTATAATTATTTTTGGTTTTATTTTTCAAATGAATTTACAAATGCCTATTGTATTATTAGTTAATTTTTCATTTTTTCTTTTCTTTGAAATTCCTTATCTTTTACTCATTGCGCTATTTTGGGATTTTACAGGTACCTATTTTAGTCCAAGAGAGGCTGACGAAATGTTTCCAAAAATCACTGGTGGTGGTCATCTTGGGACAACTATTGCTGGTTTTATCACAATTTTTTTGCCATCATTTATTGGCGGAACAAATGCTCTTATATTTATTTGGGGAATTATATTTCTTTTTTGTTTATTCATTATAATATGGATACTTAAAAAACGTAAACCGCTTTCTTCTTATATACTGGAAGGTGATAATATTGCAGAAAATGCTAACGTAGAAGAATCAAAAGAAAATTTCTTATCAGGTCTTATGACACTGATGAAACATCCTTATGCTTTAACCTTTGCATTTATAACATTTTGTACATTTTTTGTAATGAGTATATACGACTTTTCGCTTGCTGAAACATCTAAATCAGTTTTAGACACAGACACTGAAAAACTTACGCTATATCTTGGTTATATTATTATGATTTTCGGTGCAGTTGCTTTTTTTATTCAGTTATTTTTTGTTCCCTTTCTCATAAAAAAATTTAGTGTTGAAAATGTAAACTTGATAGCTCCAAGCTTATTAACCTTAGGAAGTACTTTACTACTTGCATCGTTTACGTTTATAACATCTGCAATTGCAAGATTTTTCTTTCTTGTAAATGAGTTTGTTTTTAACCAATCTTTACTTCCATTTATTTATGGTGCTGTTCCAGAAAAAGATCGTAATCAAGTTCGATCGATGATAGAAGGGACAATAATGAACGCAGCATTGGGTATTGCTGGTTTTTTTCTTTTACTTCCAAATTTATTAAAGCAGTTTCATATCATATTTCAATCACATTGGTTTGGAATGGCCGCATTTTTTTCCTCAATACTTATGCTTATATTATCATTTAAATTGAGATCTCAATATATTGAAATTTTAAAAGAACGATTTGATCCAGAAGATAGCATAGGACGCAAACAATTTTTATTTAGGTTAGAAACTCTTGATCACAAGGATTTAATTACACAATTAAAAAGGGATTTAACTTCAGAAACAGAACCAATTATTTTAATGGCATTGGATTTTATTCGTCAAAAAAGATTAAATGATCTATTTGACGATATATGTGCTCTTGCTGATAATCAAATTTTAATTATACGCTTAGAAGCAATTAAGACAATTCGTTCAATCATTCGAGAAAAAATGGAATTTGATCAATTTATTAAATCTATTAGAGTTAAAGATAATGCTTCAAAACGGCCTGTATTTAAAAAAGCAGATTATCAGACAATTGAACAAATTGGAAATGTATATATACATTCTGGTTTTTCAACCCAATTAGGAGATGATTTCGTCTATTTACTAAAAACACCTTCAATTGATTCATATGTTAGGGGACTTGCCACTAAATTCATTTTTAAATCCGGCTCAATAACAGCTATGAAAAACGCATTGCAAATTGTTGAACAATCACTTAAAAGTTCTGAAAAAGATGATATTATCGTGGCAAATAGCGTTTTAAGTGAGATGGGAGGTCATGCGGACGAACATTTTTCAAAAATTAAAGAATGGTTGAAACATGATTCACTTGAAATCGTTACTATAGCCTATCAAAGTATTATAAAAATTGGCAAACTACACACAGTACATGCAGAAAAAGTTTTTTCAGTTATTATTGATAATTTTAACAATGAACAACTTTATGAATTATCTATTAATGGTGCTAAAGAAATTATTAAATCTAATGAATCACTTATTTCAAAAATTGAAAATTATTGGAAAGAGAATGAAAAAGCCTTATCTATTTTTGATACATTAAATGGCATAGTCCCTAATCTTCCAATTATGCTTTCAGAAAATGACTGTGAAGCATCAGAAAAACTTCTTGTAGACATGTTTTTATTCTCAGAACATCAAACGACACAACGAGCATGTACAGTATTGGAAACCATATTGAAAAAAAGAGGCAAAGGTCTTTTAACAAGTAATGCTCAAAAAATTATTGAATCAAGAACACAAAATGTTAATAGATTGGCCATAATTGTTCTTTTAAATCAACAATTAAATAAACAGCATCCTCGATATGAAATTGCTAAATTAGCCTTAACTTATAGAATCGATGAATTATTTGAACAATATCTTTTATGTTTGTGGTTTGGAATTAGAAATAAAGGTAATGCAAAACGAATAGATCTGATTTTTATAGATATCAAATCAAAGGATGTCATGACTAGAGACACTGCAATAAAAGATCTTGAGTTGGAGTTAAGTAACAAACGTGACATTTATCTCCAATTTTCTGATCTGATGGATGTATTTGATCATAGGGCAGATATAAAAAAATCACTAATTAATTTTGTTAATGCCAGTTATTCGGAATATCATAATAAGTCATGGCAAGAACTTATTTCTTTATATTTTGAAATAAAAAAAGATACATGGTTAGAATGGTGTTTAAATAAAAGCCCAAAAATATTTAAACCGAATGAATCTGCTGAATCTATTGATGAGAAAATGTTTGAAGATGGTATTCTTGCATTGTCTAAAACAAGTCCTTTTCAAAACATTTCTTTAGACATTATAGCTCATTTTTTACTTAAATCTAAGATTAAAGTATTTAATAAAGAAGATCGAATACTTTACGAAGGTTTAGCGAACCAGGGCATGTATATTGTCGTAAATGGTGAAGTTGAAATATTGTCTGGAAATGAACGAAAGTACTCCCCACCTTGTCCTTATGTAATTGGGCAAATAGAAACCATTTCTGATCAACCATTTGATATTAGTTTAAGGACAACAAAGAATAATACAAAAGCCTTTTACATTACAAATAATATTATTGAAAACTGGGTTAAAACTTTTCCAAAAGCTTCTATAAAAATAGCTAAAAATATGGTGGCTGGAATTAATTCATTAAATAAAAAAAATATTGAATCTGATTCAGCTAAACGCATGAAAGAAACAAATAAATTGCTTTATGATATTGATTTTAATTTGAATAAAATTCTATCATCATCTAAAAGAAAACAAAAGAAACTTAAGCAGCAAAAACGTTTTCTAATTAAACCTTTTGTATTGGAAACGATTTTAGATAAGGTCAACAAATCACAATTAGAGCAGTATTATGTTATTATTGATAAAGATAAAGAATTGCGAGTACGCTGTCGTGATAATAAAGAGTACACCATGACTTTAAAAGATAGATCACAGGAAAATAGTTTACCAATAAGTGTAAAAATTTCAAAAAATATTTATAATGAGTTACAATCTTATATGATAGGACGATTAATAAAGAAAGATAGGTATCAGTTTAAGGAGGATTCTTATTTGGGATGGTCATGTGATATTTATGATGAGAATTCACAATTTAATGGAATGATAGTTGCTGAAATTGATGTTGAGGATGATCAAAGCATACCTGAATTGCCAAATGAATTAAAAATACAGGAAGATATATCAAAATTTTCTGACTTTGAAAATAGAAACCTTGCATTACATGGTCCTCCTGACTTCATGTATATCTCGGGTTTAAAAGGAAAATCAAAATATCATTATTAATTAATAAAAATAAATTGAAGGAAAACTCAATGCCAAAAGATAACATGAATAATCATTTCGAAAAAGTTTATTTCCTTAACAAATCAGAGTTATTTAAAAATATGCCTGGTGATTTATTAGCTGATATTGCAAATGAAGCAACGATTATTAAATTCAATAAAGATGAGTATGTATTCAAACAAAATGAGGTAGTGAAATATTTGTATATAGTAATTTCAGGCTCACTTCATATTATTGTAAACGATACTATTGTAGCTGATGGAATAACAGGAGGACATATTTTAGGCGATCAGGAAATTGTAACAGGTTGTATGGAATCAGAAGCATCTGCTCAAATAACAGAAGATTATGCATGGCTTATTAGAATTCCACGAAACTATTTTATCCAGCTTGTTGAAAATAATCCTGAATTTATGTATTCACTGGTTAAAACATATTCTATAAGACAAATGATTGCAAAAAAACGCAATGAAAATAACCAAAACTTATCTTCTCGTCTGGATTTAAATATACGAAAAATCGAACATTCTTTAAACGATATTGACACAATATTAAAAGAGGGAATGAAGCAAAAAAAAATGACAGTTGAGCTTCGATATATCGTTAAAAATAAGCAGATGGATTTTAGTATTTACAAAAAAAAACGTATTAAACAAGGATATATTGTCATCGATGATAAAAATGAAATCAGAGTAAGATCAACTGATGATAAACATACAATTTCAGCAAAAAAGGACTATGGTGAGCAACGAATAAAAATAGAATTAGATATTGAACCATCATTATGCCAAACATTATTCAAATTTACTGATAGTAGAACTATTTCGAAAACAAGATATTTTATACAGAATCAGAATCATGAGTGGCGAATTGATATATTTGATAATAATACAAAATGCAGCGGTTTGATGATAGCAGAAATTGAAATTAATAAAGGGGATGAAATTCCTGACTTACCTCCAGAATTTACTTTAATTAATGATATAACAACAGATAAACGATATCGGAATCAAAATCTTGCATTAAAGGGTATTCCTATTGCGTAAAAGATTTTTATAATAATAAAATAAGCAAAAAAATATTTCTATCGAAAATGAAAATTAAAAATATTTAACAATAAAAACCAACAATTTTTACTCAAATTATCCTACAATTTTCGTAAAAATGGACAAGCGGAGGCATTTGAACGAAAACCTACGGCTTCCCAAATGTGCAATTATACCCATAGCTCAGAAATTTTTATATAGTGCATTTGCTGCTTTCCTTTCACGTCTCATTCCTATTCAGTCAAGTTATTTTTTTAATAATATTTTATTTAACTATTTGAAAAAAATGAAAAGTTATTACAAAAATAAAATATAATTTAATGATATATTTTTTTATTACTATATCTAAAGCTTTATATATAGTAATAAAAGTAATTATTTAAGATATTAAATATAATATTATTTAATACATAAATATAAATATTATAAAAACTATAATATTATTCAGTAACCTATTTTTTTTAATACATAAAAAAGTTAAATTCATATTTAAAAATCAAATTTATTTGATTATACAAACAAAATATTTTATATGAATATAAAATTTCAAATAAAATATAATTTTATTTTATATAAATTATTTAATTTATATAAAAAATGTTTTATATAGCATATTGTTATTAATAAAATATAACATTTTTATATTGACATAATCTGCCACATGTTTTAATCATTAATAAAGATTATCTCTCTATCTCTTTAATTGTGAAATTAGGACAAACAGAAAAAATAAAATCAAAAACATATTTTTGTAAGTGCAATTTCTAAACGACCAACAAAAATTAATAAATTATTAATTTAAAAAAAGGAGGTAAAAATGACAATTAAAGAAAAAATAATGCTCATTTTTTTTTTTTGTTTATTTCCCATCGGGTGTTCCAGAATTGTAATTAAGTATGTAAAAAAAAATGGGTTATATAAAGACTGATCTCTTTATACAACCCAATAAATATAAATTAAGTATCTTTTTTCACTGATAATGATCTAAAAAAGTTAATATTTGCAAATGTAAAGATTAATATTTGCGCCTTTTTTTTTAAAGATACTGATATGTAAAAATATAAGAAAATAAGATAGTTGTCAAGGAAAGAGATAATAAAGGAGGAATAATGATCAATTTTAAAAAAATACTTATTATTATTTTGAATTTACTGACAATTTTTTCAATAACTATATGTTCAGCAACATCCAATCAAAATGTAGTTTTTATCATTGATAACTCTCATTCAATGCTATCAAGTGATCCTGATGGTATAAGAGGTGTTACTGCTAATTTAATTATGGATGGAGCTGAATTAGTTGGAGAATTAAGAGCAGGCATTGTTTTTTTTAACCACACTGTTCAAGCTGATACTAAATTGGATTTACCAAGAAAGATAAGGTCAAGACTTCAGGCAGAGAACCTTCCTAAACCTCAAGGAGGAACAAATCTTAAGGACGCTATTGAAGCTGCAACTAACCTTTTAAATCAGGACAATAATGTTCAAAATAAAAAGATTATTATGATTACAGATGGCTATCCATGTGATATTAATGGTAATATCGACAAAAATCAAATAAAAAGCATTCAATCAGAAATTACTCCAAGGTTAGTTGATGCAGGAATAAAACTATATGCTTTAGGTTTTAAAAATGCTGATAAAACATTTCTTGACAGTGTTTGTACACCAACAGGAGGGACTTCAATTTTCACTCCTGATGCAACAAACCTTTTATTACAGGCAAAACAACTTTTAGGTCAATCTGAAAATATCCATGTGATAGGCAATATGGATATCCCTAATGGACAAAATAGTTTTTCATTTAATATTCCAAAAGGAATTGATAGAGTTAGAATTACCCTTGCTTTAAAATCTCCTACTCTTTTTTTAAATAACCAGTTAAATATATCTATAAAAGGACCTGGAGTTCAAATGGCTAATGAAGATGGACTTCTACACACTCTTCAAAATAAAGGCTTATCTTTTATTGCTGCCTGGACTTCTGTTTTTACTCCGCCTAATGAAGGTAACTATGAAGTTTCTGTAGAATCTAAAAAAGGAGGTTTTCAATCACACCAAGGCTTACGTTTCATTGCAGAAGGTCGATCTGATCTAAAAATGCAAATCGATGTCAGCCCTAAAAGAGATCTGAAGTATTTTATCGATGAAGTATTGCAAATTAATGTTGGTATTATAAACTCTGCTGGTTCAATTATTCCAGATAAACTTGAAGGCCGCATTATAACAAAAAATAGATCAACTGTAAGCATTGATTTTAAAAATATGGTTGGTCAAGTTGCTGTTCCTTCTGAACCAGGGAAACAAAGTATCGAAATTAAAGCAACAATAAAAGGACTGCCTCCTTTGTATGGCGAATTTTATTATTCATGCATTCAAGCTGGTGCACCCGAATTACATACAAATCCAGAAAGGATTAACTTCCAAAAATTGCTTGGCCCTGAAACACCAGTTATAAAAGAACGTTTTACAATCTCTCCTATATTTCCAGAAGAAAATCCAAAGAGAAAAGCTTTTAACATTTTTGCACGTTTTAATCATGCACCAGGTATTTACACTGATAGTGGCTATATTAATCTTTCTGAATGGTTTACTCTTTCTGATAATAATGGACATTCTATTACTATAGATGGAAAAAAACAATTTTTACTGTCAGTTAATGGTCTTGACCTTGAGTTAAAAGCAAAATTTCCAGAAAGTGCATTAAAGATACTTTCAGGAATAAAAGGAAAGCATGTTATTAATGGAATTCTTGAAATAGGATCGATAAAATCTCAGGGAAATATTTATATACCTATAAACATAAATATCAGAATTCCATCATTTGAGCTAATCAATGCATCTACCTCGCATGCATTATGGTGGAATAGAAAGCATGAACGTACATTTCATATAGGGGCTGTTTTAACAGATTATCAGAAAACTACAAATTTTTCTGTAAGTATGCCTCGTTTTTTAAGGATAACGAAAGGTCCTCAAAATTATTTAAATAGACCTATTGCTGAACTTAAGCTGCTCAACGAAGATAGAGAAAGTATTACAGGCGATATATCCGGCGATAAAGTCATATATCCGGATATGCAGCTATCCAGAAAAGATACCATTTTATTTCTTAAAGTTATTCCATTAAATGAAGGCAGTCAATGTTTATGGTCGTTTGGTTCTCAATCTATTCCTGTTTCTTTTATATCTGAATTTGGAACATTTAAGCAAAATTTTCTAATTTGGACTTTAGGTGAACCTTTATATTCATTCACTCATCTACCTTCTATTTCATTATATGGTAATGACATTGTTAAGTGGTTGTTGATTGCATTTCTATCATTGTTATTACTGAACAGAATAAAATATTTAAAAAAAATTATAACTCAACAAAAATATCACTGTGGAAGAGAATTTGTTTTACCGCTTCCAGCAACAATTGGTATTGGATCAAATGCAGCTTTTAACCTTCCTGGTAATTATTCAGAATATGATGGACAAATATTAGGACAAATTAAAAAGTCCTTTAAACAGGTTCTTTTAACTGGAACAGGTTCTGGTATGTTAATAAATACTTCACCTCTTTATAAAGGAACAAAGCCTCTAAAAAGCGGTGATATAATCTATTTAGGCGGAGATGACGATGAAAATTCCGAATGGGGATTGGAAATTGTAGATATTGAACCATCATTACGTGAAATCGAAATTGAAATCATTGAGTCGCCATTTCAAAGGGGGATTTTTGCTGCATTTATTATAGCAGCTTTATCACTGACTATTTGGTTGGGTATTTATAAGTTGTTTTCAACAGAATTTTTTTCATCACTTGTTCATAATATCAATTTCTTTGATGTTTTTTATTTAAACACAATAATACCATTTTTTGGATAACACTTTGAAAAGGAGATATAGCATGAATGTAACTAAAACTTTATTTTCAACACCGACGCTTATTTTTTTTGTTGGAAGCACAGGTTGTCGAATATCAAGTCTATTTGTAAATATGTTGTCAAACCTTCTTTCTAAAGAACAAAGACAACACTTAGAATATCACTGTTTTGATTCACTACCTCCTGACAACATTGAATATGGACGCAGTACACAATTGTGTTATCGCGATTTAATTGCTTTTCTGCAAGAAACACATCGTAAGTTTTGTGAAACTAGAGTACCTAAAAATCTTGGGAAAACTCTATTAATTAATAGTAAACAAGGAAATGGAATTACCAGAATCTTTGGCGCAATTAGCTTAGTTAATAATCTAGACCAAGTAATTGATATTTTTCCGGGTATGATAGAAAGATTAAAAGAAGGAGATAGCGACGTATCTCAACGAATACAAATTTATATTGTTAGTGCTTCTTTTGGAGGCACTGGAGGCGGGCAAATCCTTGATTTAGTCGCTATATTATATGATTATTTCAAACGAAAATATGGTGAATCTCCCAACATTTTTCCAATTTTATTAGGTCCAGATGCTTTAATTCATGATTCAAATAAAGATGTATCATTAATTGCTAATAAGCTCAAAGCTTCTGATTATGCGCTTAATAAAGAAATATATCATTTTGCATCAGGAAACCCTTTTGAAACATTTTATAGCTCAGTTTATCATAAAATTCAGATTAATAATAAACCTGGTGAGAATATGTTATCCTGGATTTATTATGTCAATAGTAAAGGAAATAATAATAATGAAAGATTAACAATGGAAAATATTGAAACTAGAGTAGCTGAAATCCTAATTCATCTAACCTGTAGTAAAATTGGAAAAATTCTTCATGCACAAATGCCAAATCAACGCGAAATTTTTTCAAAAAAATTTCCAGCAGATTTTAAACACCCTGATAGCAAATGGTCTATGACCCCTGAAGAACAAAAAAATATAGCACGTGTATCTCGAAATACTATTCTTGCTGGGTTTAATATTCAGCATGTTAGACTATGTTTACCAGAGATACACAATTATTTTATAGTATTAAGTCAGAAACAATGTATTATTGCTCTGTTAAACAGTAAATCTTCAAATAAATTTTCTTTAGAAGAAATTTATGAATGTTTGGGAATTTTTAGTTATAAAAATACTTCATCAGGATTTATTCATCAATGGCAATTAGATTCAGAATTTTTAAATGTAAAAATTCTGAATCTAATAAATGATGAGATGCTTACAGTCAGACCTCCTTCAAAAAATATTCACCCTGATAAAATTTTAAAGAATATTACTCAGACACTGGATGAACTAAAAGATATTATCCAGCGTCTTACAATTAGATCAACAAGTATTATACCTGAAAATATAAAAAAAATTCTTACTGACGAGTATCTTCATTTAAAAAAAGCTCTTTTAAAAAATGGTTATATATACAATGATCTAAATGAACTATCTTTCTGTCCAATTAAAGGCAAAGGTATTTTGTTTAGCAAAACTTTGATTGAGCAACTTATTTTATATGCAGAAGAAAGAGCAGCAAATATAAAAAAAATATCAGTAAATACAGAAATATTTGATGATATAGAAAAAATTGAAACTCGTCTAAAAACTATTCATAAAGAGTGCGAAAAACAAAAATCAGCTTTAACAGGAATATTCCGAATCTATACCAGAAAATGGACTGGTAGTAAAAATCCTAATCCTTATAATTTCAAGACTCTTAAAAAAATTGAAAGCCTGCGTAAGCATGTTATTAATCTTAAAAATAACATATCTGATTTATTATTAAATCATTTATTTTCACAGCTTTCTAGTCTGTACTATCAGCAGCAATCGGAGTTATTCAAGAAATATAAGAAAGAATTTTTAGACCCATTAATACAATGTTTGTATTCAGCATTATCTACTGCAAAACAGAACGAAAAGAATTGTATTAATAAAATGAAAATTTATCAAAAAAAAGAAATAAAATTTCATCATGTCAAACAAATAGGCTATGACAAGGAAACTATAAATAAATTAAGGAAAAGGCTTCCTAATATACAGACGATAATTGAGAACTATTTGGATAAACTCAATGGTAATGGTATTATTGCCGGTAAAGAGCAATTGAAAATCAACGAATTCCCAAAGGTTTCTCCTGATAAACTTTTAAATGTTACAAAATATTATATTTCAGAAACTTTTGTACAATATAATAGCTTTTTAGACGAAGGTTGGCAGTTGGATGAGGTTTCACACCTGTATGATAAAGCAGCTAAGTTTCTTGATAAGATGGGAGGATATCCTTTGTTGAATTATGATAGCAGTGGAGTACGAAATAAAATAACTCGGTTTTTAATTATTCCTCAAAATATTCAGCTTCCTGAGCCATTTGGGAGAGAAATTGCTACGGCAGAAAGAATTGCAGGAAAGAATTCATTAATACTTTCAGTAGTAAGCTTCATTTATGGTGTTGCGCATAACAATTTACTTCATATTCATGACTATTACGAACAATATACTAATTATATCTGTGATAGTCTTGAACCATCCGATGATCAAGACCCAAATAGATGCCCATTACATACATTTAAAGATGCATGGTCATGGAATGAGATACACTGTCCACCAGAGTATTGTCAAAATAAAGAAGATATAGAAAAATTGATTCAGCTTAGTCGAAAACTTAATATTTTCAATGGTAATAATAAGGTGATTTTAAATAATAGAGAAATAATAACAAATAATGTTGATGATTGGATGAAAGCTAATGACTTTCAAGACGCTCTAATTGAGTTAAATGAAAGAATTTTAAAAACAATGTTGATGGATAAAAAATCTGCAGAAATTGGAAAGTCTTATTTTATGGCATCAAAGTCATTAAACTCAATGTATCAACTATATAATCAACGTGCAAGTATTCAATAATTTTTCCTTAGTTGCTTAGTAAGAATCAGTATAAAAAGATTAAAAAGGAGGTTTATAGTGAAAAAAATATTAGGTCTTATTATTTTATTTTTTCTTATGATTGACAATTTTAAAATATTAGCTGAGACGAGTTTAATTCTTTTAGATTTATCTGGAAGTATGGATAGTCAATTAAATGGGAAAATTAAAGAAGAAGAAGCTAAACGCGTTATTAAAGAAACTTTTATACCAAACCTTATCAAAAGTGGCGATACAGCTATATGGTCATTTGGAGGTGAATGCAGAAATATTCGATCAAAGAGTTCTTTTTCAAAAAGTAAACAATCATTATTAAATAATCTAAAAAAAATTGGAAATGCTGATGGCTCAACACCTTTAGCTTTTTCTATTGCAAAAGCACTTGAAGAACTGAAAAAGTACCCTCAACCGAGAAATCTTATAATTGTAACAGATGGAATTGAAAGCTGTGGTGGTGATCCTTGTGGTGCTGTAAATGCAGGTGATGCATTAGGCGCAAATATAAAACTACATACAATTGGTTTAGGTATGAATAACAATAATAATGACTTCAAAGTTCTCGAATGTATGACACTTGCAGGAGCACCAGGTGGAACAAGTGAAGCCATAGAACCAGGAGCATCACCTGAAAAATTTGCAAATACCACAAAAAATATCGTCGATACAATAAAAAAACAAGATGGTAAATTGCTTCTAAAAATAGTTGATTCTATGGGAAAACAAATTAGCAAAAATTATTTAGCAAAATCGTTAAATAATAAACAAATATTTAATGGTGTTACATCAAAACTTCTTCCACTACCAGAAGGAAAATTTCTTATTTCTGGCAATATTCCAAAAGAAAAAACAATAGAAATAAAACAAGGTGAGATTACACAAATAAATATGAAAATGAATTTAGGGCACTTCTTACCTGTTTCTCAATGTGGAGGTAATTTGAGTGTAACTGTATTTGACCACAATTATAACGTTGTTGCTGTTACAGCTTTAGATAAAAATAGAGATGGAATAGCATTGAAACCAGGTGATTACTATGCCTTTTTACCAGCTTTTCCTCAAAGACCATTACAAGCATTTTCTATTGTTCAAAATAGAATACATCGTTTAAATATTGGGCAATTTGGCACTATTCGAGTAGAAACTAATGATGCAGAAGGAAAATCTATTCATTTACCATTAAATTTTTTTGATGATATCACTAATAAAATTGTTGGGACCGGTGAAACAAATCAAGTAAAAATTTTTCCTATAGGATCATACAATATTGCGGTTTCCCCAGATTATAAATATGCCAACCATTTTGAAATTGCATCAAATATAGTTGTAAAATCCTGTCAGGAAACTCAGGTTATAATTAACCAAATGGCTGCTATAAAAGTATGCAAGCCAGAAGGTTTAGTTATTATCACTAATGATCTGACTGGTGAAGAGATAATAGGAAACAGTCAAGAAATCATTGGGGTCGCTCCAGGTCGCTATAATATAACGCTTATAAATGGAAAAATTTTTCCAAATACTATTGTAGAGAATGGTATATATTCTATTAATTGTCCCTAATAAAAATGAAAGGAGGGCATAATGAAAAATTTATTAAAAATAAGCATGCGGTATATACTTATATTTTCTGTTGCAATCATAATGCTTGGAGGACAGTTTGCTGAAGCATTTGTTGCAGGTCGTCTCATGCTTCAGGCAGCACGTAAAAGTTCTGTTATACGTAAAACAGGAGGACGTGCTTTTGCGAGTAAGGCTATGATGAAATCATCAAAAAATTGGTTTAAACGTCAGGCACTTGCAGGTCAGATACCAAAAGAAATTTTAAAAAAACTAAATGGAAAAAAGTATAAAAATTTTGATAGTTTCAGAAAAGCCTTTTGGAAAGAAATCTCAAAACACAAACACCTTGTAAAAAAATTTAAAGCATTTAATTCACAAAATGGTAACTTATTAAAAAAAGGTCTTGCTCCATTATCACCTAAAGGTCAACATGTAGGAAAGTTAAAAAAATTCGCACTTCATCATAAAAAAAGAATTGCCGATGGTGGGAGTGTTTATGATTTAAGTAATTTATTGATTACATCACCCCTATATCATAAATCGATTCATAATGGTAAATAGTTAACAGCGACTATTTTTTGACCTTTTTGATTTTTTGATTGAAAAAATCTTGATTCTTTATGATTTTATTAAAATAAAAGATCATTTAGAATCAAGATTTATATATTTTTATTTAGCTTTCCTTTCTTATAAATCCTACTTAACGTCCCCACACTCCATTTCCCAATCCCACTAAACGTTTTAACTCCTTCATTATTTAATTCCTCAACAATTTGAGTAAAAGTCATCCCCTTATTGTCCTTCATATCAAATATTCTGTCAATAATTTGTTTCCTGTAATCATTTGGATGTATCTGTTGAGATTTCATATTTTCTTTCACTTCTACTAATTGCTTTTTTAATCCTTCTATAGTATCATTCTGAGCATTTATCATATCATTCAATCTCTTTATCTGCTCATTATCCCCTTGTTTTCGCTCATTTACTATCTGTATAACCTCACTCAACACTTCCTTTATTACATCTTTCAAACTATCCAATGATCTAATTGGCTCAGTCTTCTCAATCTTTTTATCATCCTGTTCTACCTCTGGTTCTATCTTCATATCAGCAAATTCAATTTCAAGAATCTCTC
>Ga0272440_1001042_pt1 | contig 23122 bp, 27 predicted proteins | sample SSMMMBAug17_FD_192440 | JGI IMG/M metagenome (GOLD analysis project Ga0272440, IMG submission 192440) | Marine sediment archaeal communities from Little Sippewissett salt marsh, Falmouth, MA, United States - SSM-MMB-Aug17 | ecosystem: Environmental > Aquatic > Marine > Wetlands > Sediment ...
GTCAGGCTAAGAGCAAACAGTTCAATTTCAACGGCTCAAGTTCCCCCCTTGAGGGGGGTTAGGGGGGTGTTCGTGTTTCTGCCACGTACGAACACCCCCCTAACCCCCCTCAAGGGGGGAACTTGAGCCGTTGAAATTGAACTGTTTGCCTTAGCCTGACGGCAATGGGCTTTAGCCGGCTGTGCGTCTCCGAGCGGTGTCATTTTTCAAAAACTATTTGGTAGATATTGTCAAAATGACAGCATCTCCAACTTGTAACGCTTATTAAGCACATACTTAGTCAACGCAGAAACAGAATGCAAATCCAATTTGCTCATAATATTGGATCGATGCGTATCAACTGTTTTTACACTGATACACAATTTTTCTGAGATATTTTTGTTTGAAGAACCATCAGCAATTAAATTGATTATTTCTGTTTCACGTTTCGTCAGTGGCGCCCATTTGTTTGTTTCAGAATTAGAATAATTGTCAACATTTACAAAATTATCCACCATCTTTGAAGAAATCTCAGAGCAAATATACGTTTTGTTATTTAGAATATTTGTAATGGCGACCAGAAGCTCAGCCGCATTAGATGATTTGGTTAAATAACCATTTGCACCCGCCTTAAAAGCTGCACGAATATATTCATTTTCGTTAAAACCTGAAAGTATGAGAAATTTTGTAGATTGATTATTTTTGCGAAGGTGCTTGATCACTTTTATGCCATTGGTTTTGGGAAGCTTGATATCCATAAAAACAAGATCTGGAATTTTTTTTTCAATAATGGAGATGGCATCTTTTCCATTATCGGCCTCACCTATGATATCAATTTCAATTTCATCCATATTCAATATTATTGATTTAATCCCCTCTCTAACAATATCATGATCTTCAACCAAAATAGCAGTAATATTATGTTTCAAAATACATTCTTCCTTTGTATTATACAGGCCATGTAACCCGAATACGTGTACCGACCCCAATTATTGATTGAATGGAAAACTCTCCTCCTGAAAGTTTGGCACGTTCTTTCATACTGATCAAGCCCATTTTTTGATTTTCGTGATCTGATTTTATGGTTAGTTGCTCATCCAGATCAAAGCCTTTTCCAGTATCTTCAATAATAAAAAGTATATTATTACTATTTTTTCTAAATATAATCCGCACAATCTCACATTGGCAATGCCTGGCGATATTGTTCATTGCTTCCTGTAAAATGCGATATATCACTATTTTTAATGATTCTGGAATATCTTCCTCTGATATGTGAATCTGTTGGTCAACAAATCCCCAGGGGTAGGTTTTTTCAAATTCTGTAGACAGCCACGAAATGGTAGATATAATTCCCAGGTCATCAATCAAAGATGGTCTGAGATTCAAAGAAATTTCCCGAAGTTCCTGCATCGCATTCTGTATTAATTGGTGCAAATATTCCAACTTCAATAAGATGCCTTTGCTGATTCTGTCCTTGCAGTTTATGATTGATGTCAGCGTATACTTAATTGATGTTAACGAACTTCCCAGTACATCATGAAGATCACCCGCAATTTTTTTTCTTTCACTCTCATTTCTTTGCTGAAGTTTTGAGGAAATCAGCCGGATTTGTTCATCCTTGCTTTTAAGTGAAAATTCATATTCCTGTCTTCTCGAAATTTCACTACTTAACGCCAGGTTTAAAGCTTCGGTTGAATTCCGATCACTCAGGTGTTTATTGATATCCAAAAAGTTGATATTTCTGATGTCTTTGAAATATTCTATAATTCCAACAACTTCATTCTTTTCTCCAAACAATGCTTCAGCAGTAAGTATACATGGGATCACATATCCATTGACATGCTCCATTTCTACATAATAATCAACTTTTCTTTTCTTTCCGGAAATAATTTGAGGCATGGGGCAATCTGAGGTATGACATAAGGAACATTGGAAAATATCATGACATTGTTTTCCAATGAAGAAGTTACTTTTACCGCCTGATAGCGTACAAAAGTAATCATTGACTTGTATAACTTTGTAAACGCTATCAATGACAAGGAGTGCGTCATTTGTGTAAAACTTATGATTTTCTCCAACAGATTCATTCGTAACATTCATTATAGACCTACTCTCTTTCTTGAATTTGAAAATATTAAATTGATATAAAAATGAATAAATAACACAATTTCAGGATTAAATTTTTTATAAATCAAAGGGGGTTTAATAGCAATGCTAAGATAATATGTATAAAACGACTATATATTATACATATACCCATAGAAACTAGAGGATTTACCTGACCTCACTAAGAATATTTCTTAGGAAAACATCAGAATTATGATTAGAAAATGTCTCAATTTTTCCCAAAAAAAGATTCAAAAATACAATTTCCATCCGATTGAATTTCTTTTGGAATATCTATAAATTAGTTATTAAAAAATGCTCAACTACGAGCAACAATGCTTGAGGTAATAACTATGCTTCACATTATTATCGGATTATTATTTGTCGCTTTAGGCATATGGAGCATCTATGATGCATCCTACTATGTTTCAGACTTAATCAAAGGTGTTTTCCCATTATTTTTGATTGTTTCTGGTTTAATTGCAACCCTGGCTGGTTTTATTCCGCCAGAAATAAGTAAGGAAATAGCAGATGATTCATAGTGAAACAAAGAAACCGGATCTGGATAACTTAGAGCCGGAACAAGAAACAAAAGGAGCAAGCAAGGCAAAAATGTCAAAAAATGCGGAACCCACAGGACCATCAACGACATTTTATATGCATTCAGCACTACTTTTCGGCGGGCGTTTACTTCATAAAATATTAAATGCCTATAACAGTCTTTTCGAGTTAACCCCTCAGGAAAGAGCGAAAATTTATAGAAATATCAGTACGCATTATGCCAAAAAAGGTTTACATGACAAGGCCATTGACTCGCTCAAAGATTGGGTAAGGCTTGAACCTAAGAGCTTGGATGCGAATCATCAACTCGGGCTGGCGCTCGCTGCTGCTGGCAGAGCCAAAGAGGCCCTTCGCTTTTTTGAAAAAACCCTCACACTGCAACCAGAACATAAAGGAGCTCTTTTTCATAGAAGTTCATTGTTACTAAAAATGAAAGAATATGGAAAAGCAATCGCTGGATTAGAAAAAGTGTCTACAATGACTGAAAATCCAAAAGTTTATTATCTCCTTGGCGTTGGATATGACAAATTGGGTGAATTGGATAAAGCGATGGCAGCGATGGAAAAGGCTGTCAGTCTCGAACCAAATGAGATCAAGTATAACCAACACCTCGGTTTTCTTAATGTCCGAAAAGATGAGCACAAAAAAGCGGCTGAATATTTTACCAAAGTGATGGAATTAGAGCATGAAGAGGAAGTGTAGATTTTACTCTTCAATGCAAAAAATGGGGGGCTGACTTGAAATGACTTCATTTAGCAGGGCTGTTATCATTTTTTATATCATGATATTGGGGATTGTGTTGATATTAAATACGTCCACTGTAGATAAAACGTGTTCTGCATACGCTGCAAGCCCAGTGTATTATGAACCCACAATAAAAAATATCGTTGCGAATCGCTGTGGACGATGTCATTCGGTACCAACGCGCTACTTAATGGACTATGATAGTCTTCAAGCAGCTGCCCAAAGTGGAATCTTAAAAACAATGGTTCAAGGCCCTATGCGAAGATTTGCTGGTAGTGATGCGCAAACCATTATTAACTGGGCAGACAATGGCGCTCCTGAAAAATCAAATGCACAGCAAGCGGGTTTCTTTACAGGGATGCACGGACCGGCATGTCAAACGCCACATTCAAGCCCTTGGACCACAATACCCGCAAATAAGTTAACGTATGACAATTCTATCCAATATATTTTAGCCAAAGATTGCCTTCAGTGTCATTCAATTCCATTTAGGAATTTAACAACTTATAACAATGTAAAAATATATGTGGATAATGGTTTACTAAAAAACTTGGTTCAACCAGGAGGGCCAATGCATCGATTTGCTCGGCAAGATAGTAAATATATTATTGCCTGGATTAATAATGGTGCACCAAAGCAATAAATCTATAATTGCTTATGGATAGCCAGGATCTCCCAAGAGGTACACATGAGAAAGAATCAAATAGCAGGCGGAATAATTGTTTTTGGCGTGGGATTATTTTTAGCTTATGCCAATAGTGTTTATGTTGTTGAGGTTTTTAAAGGAGCCATCCAACCCATAACAGTATTTTTGGGTTTGACTTCAATTGCAGCTGGCGTTTTTGGAAAAGATGCATTCAAAAAAATTCACTACGCACTTGGAATTGTTCTGATGATAATTGGTTTCTATGGGTTTTATGATGAATACTACGCTGTCCTTGACTTCTTTTATGGTTTTGTTCCGCTATTTCTTTTAATTACCGGAATGATATCAATTGTTCATGGAATCAAACAACTGAGATAAGTCCTATGGAATCAAGTAAAATTTCCAAAATAATCAGAACTGCATATGGAGACCGCTACAGCCTTTCATCAAATGAATACTTTGCGCAGCATCCTATTAAACGTCAGTTCTACTATTTTGTCTCTGTATTACAGAGTCGATGGACCCATATTTCTTTCGCTGTGATATTGCTTCTGGCAGTCGGGGCATCAATTTACTATTACAATGCTTTGATCACTACAGAACAAGATGTAATGGCAGCACGCGGAAAAATAAATGCTATGATGCAACGCCGGAACGATATATCGATAAATCTCTCCAAGGCAGTGTTTGATTATTCAAACCATGAACGAAATGTATTTATGACTGTTGTTACGCTTCGGGCATTGTTAGGAAATCAAAAATCAAACGAAAAAGTTGATGCTATACTTCATCAAATGCAGAAAAATCCAACAAAAGCAATTGGTTTTCCTGGATTGGAAAATCTCCTGTCACCCAAAAAAGGAATTCCTCCTGACGCAATGGCATCACTTTCTAAACTATTGGCAGTTGCTGAACAATATCCTGACTTGAAACTTTCAACCACTTTTCAAAGCTTGATGACTGCGCTGATAGAAATAGAAAAAGATCTCGCAACCGAAAGAATCACCTATAATGATAAGGTGAATATATACACAACGAAAAGAGCCAGCTTTCCAACGAACTTTTATGCGTGGGTGTTTGGATTTCAGGATCAACCTTATTATGAAGCTTCTGGAGAAGCAAAAAACTTTGTTCCCATTAATTACTAGAGGCAATGAAATTATAAACAGGAAAAGATTGTGAACCCTAGAATTGGCACATACAATGTCTACTTGTTTGGAACCAGTCCACTAAAGCAAAAACTGGTTCGAATCAGTATTTTAGTAGTTTTAGGAATCCTGTATGCCTATACATCAGATTATAACCTGGCAACCGGAACAGGTAATCTTTCAATGGTTCTTTTTTTGGCAGCTAATGTATACTTTCCTGCAAAAAAGATTAGATTTTATTATAATATCAAGAGTGTACAGAATCAATTTAACAAATTGCTCGTTTTTCATATATGGCTGAATACATCAGCTTTTATTGTGACTTGTATTCATTGCTATGTAACACTTTGGTCGAATAACTGGTTATTGCTGGCGCTTGGATTAATGGGGTGGCTTACTTTTGGTGGTTTTTTAATGTGGATTAAATATCCGCCGGGTAAAGTCAAAAAAGGAGTATACCTACTTCATACGCAGCAATTTATCTTTTTTATTATGATTATTGCGATGCTGAAAGGTCATTATGTCATATGATACTTAAACTTGTCGGTATGATCGTTATTGCGTCTTTCATAGGACTTGCGATTTATCTTGTTTCCAATATTTCAAAGCTGGAGCAGGATATTTTAGATGAAAAGCTTATGAAACAGCAGAATCAATCAGAATCAGGAGAATCATTAACAAATGAAATATAAATCATGTGAAACATGCGCAAACTCTGTCGGCAGGGTGAATATCGCTGGCAATATCATGATGATTATAATTAAAGGGTATATGGGCGTTGCGGGTCGAAGTACAGGTTTAATTGCTGATGCCATCCATTCTTGCGCTGATTTACTTGCAACAATTGTAATGATGATTGGACTGAACATTTCTGAAAAAGAAAAAAATGATCAATACCCTTATGGATATGGAAAAGCAGAATATATCGTTGCCATTATCATATACTTATTCCTTTTTGCTGTGGGAATTTACATTATTTATCATGCAGCAATTGCAATCATTGAAGGCCGAAGAATCCGACCATGTCTGAGTGCCGCTTGGGGAGCAATATTCTCCATTGCCATTAATGAGTTGATGTTTCGACAAAGTGTATGTGCTGGAACACAGATTAATAGTCCATCAATGGTTGCAAAAGCCTGGGAAAGTCGCTCAGATGTTTATTCGTCTATTGCTGTGCTTATTGGAATTCTAGGCGCAAAAATGGGATTTCATTTTATGGACCCACTCGCAGCAGTGGCGGTTGGCGTTATCATTCTAAAAATTTGTGTAGAAATGGTCAATGACTCGGTTCGTCAACTAATGGATCAATCACCTGAACCTGAAGTTATCGATGAAGTGAATAAGGTCTTAAGTAAACTGAACCCATATATAACCGTTCAAAAAGTGATGGGTCGCGAAGTTGGTAGAAGTCTTGAGTTTGAGATTTATATAGCCGTTCCACCGGATATTATGGTTGATGAAGGTGAGGAGATAAAAAGGATGGTGATTGATCTGGTTACCAAATCTATTGAGAGAAAGACAACTGTGAGTGTTCGATTGGTTCCGGATAAAGATAATAAATTTTAACTTTTGTCACATTCGGCAGTTCCCAAACTGAGCCTGGGAACGAGAAACTGATAAATCCCAAATATTAGGTGGGTGTAAAGATATATAAAGAGAAGGAAATATAAAAAAGGTGAATCATGAAACAGATACCTGAATATGAATTTTGTATGAAACAATTTAAAATAGCTATTATCGGCCTCGCTGTGCTGATTGTTGCAGTCCTTATTTGGACAACGATCCATTGTGTCAATCACCCTGAAGCAATGAATTTCCAAATGGTTGCAGCAAATACTCCAACGCCAACGGCACCACCTATCAAAGTTAAAGATAAAATGCTTCATCCCTATTGGGGCAATTGCAGCAAATGCCATCTGGTTACAGATGTTGGTAAACCTGTTTCAAAAGTAATGACAGGGCCCAAAATTTCTGTAAAAGATAAAATGCTTCATAAATATTGGGGAAATTGCCTGCTTTGCCATGTCAACATTGATGGTATCCCGCCAAAAATGAATCCAACCCCTGGAAACAATGCAAAAGTTGCTGCTGCCAATCAATTATACAGTCAGAGCTTGGGAATGACATTGCATGCGGTTGATAATACCTTGAGGGATCAATTTGGCCTCCCCATCACTGAAGGGCTTTTAGTTTTAGATGTTACTCCGAATTCAAGCGCTCAAAAAGGAAAAATTCAAAAAGGTGATGTCATTACTCGGATTCAAAAAACACCGGTTAGATCCTTTCAAGGTTTTCAAGCAGCGCTTTCAAAATTAAAGCCAGGATCGAATGTAAAAATCAGGATTCATCGGGGAAAGAAAACGCGAAATGTCTTTCTCAAGATACCGAGAATAAATGCAAATACTGTACAGCCACATATACCTCAAGGTCAAGGTCATCTTCATATTCCGCAAGCGCAAATTCGTGCGCCTCAACAAGCACAGCCGCGAACTCCACAACCTCAAATGAATAACAATATGACACAAAATCAGGTTGAAACTCTGGCAGAGCAACTGGGAGTCCCCAAAACACAACAAGCAGTAAACCAGGCTCTTCAAAAACAACGCAACAATCGGCCTGTCGCTCAGTTAAACATGGGTACAGTTGCATTCGCAAGTATGGGGAACGGTATGGGGTCTAGTATTTCCGGCCAGTTTGCTTCAAGTCCATATTTTATTCTGTTTGATCCCATACGCAATGCCTATAGAACAATTGCAAATCCAAATGCAAATGATCTTACTGGCCAAGGTGTACAAACAGCACAATTTTTAATTGATGTCAGAGCGAGTAACGTTGTGGCTGGCAGTTTTTCTCCAGCTGCTTTAAACGCACTGCATACATTAAGAATTAATGTATATCCTGGTGTGAGTGGATCGGTAAAAAATCTTCTTGATGCCTATATTGCCGGTCAACTAAAACCAGTTCAATAATGTAATTGGAGCGGTTATGAATAAAACGACAATCGCAAGTACTTTTATCGTTATCATATGTGTTATCGTTTTGACAATTATGTACGAGTTGGTTGCACACGACAACCCTCTTCCACGTGTCAATACTGAAAATGCAGAATTGAACCTTGCTCAGTTTCAAACACCAAGACAAAATAATCATTTTGTTGCTCAAACCAAATCCGTTCCGATTGGCATCGGTAATAATCAGGCGCAGTTAATTCATCAAACCACTCCTTTTTCAGCAGGTATTGGCAATAGCTCAATTCAACTAATTAATCAAAATGCAGCAACCACTTACATGGGACTTGATCTTAAAGAAATAACGAACACCCTGGCAGCTGAATTGAAACTACCGAATAATACAGGCGTTTATATAAACTCGGTTTATCCTGACTCACCTGGCCAAAAAGCAGGCCTTGTTGCAGGTGATGCACTTCTGAAATGTGATCACAAACCTGTCAATACCAGAGAACAGGTCTTTAGAATTCTTCAAACCAAAAAAGCCGGTGATGTCATCAAAGTTTTGGTACAAAGAAAAGGCCGAAAGAAATCCTTTCATGTCAAACTTCAAAAACCGCCCCAAGGTTTGATAAAAGTTGCAGCAAAAGCAGCAAAACCGCCAATATGGATGGGGGCTGACATTCAAAATATTGATGCTGTCATGAAAATGCAGTTTAAGCTCAAAGATCAAAAAGGTGTTATTGTCAGCCATGTCGCACCAAATTCACCTGCTGCGAATTCAGGCTTGAATATTGGTGATGTCATCAGGCGTTTTCATGGCACTCGCATTCGTGATGTCAAACAATTGCAGGGGTTAATCTTGAATGGTCAGCCTGGCAAGCAAGTCAAATTAACAGTCCTTAGGAATGGAAACTTTACAACCATACCGATTGTACTGGGTCAACGATCACCCAAACAAGACAAGATTCCATTTTTATCACCTGCTGATATTGCCATTGAAGGTACATGGATCGGGATGGATGTTAGCGAACTTTCTCCCAATGATGCAGGTGCCCTGGGATTGCCTTCAGGTACAAGTGGAATTCTCGTAAACGATGTTGAAAGCCCGCCTGCACTATCATTGGGTTTTCAGACTGGTGATGTGATTACATCGATAAATAGAGTACCAACGCCGGATATGAAACATTTCGTTTTGGCTACCAAACATCAAAATAGTGCTGTTGTTGAACTGATTCGTGGAAATAAACATATGTTTGTGAGCGTGCCGCCGCCTGGATACACTCGACAAGGAAATAAAATTCATACAGGTAATACAAATTTTAAGAAAGTGGCAGCAAATGTTCCAATCAAACAACGTATTGCTATACTGGTGACTTCTCCGCAACTGAATGCAAATATTACTGGCAATATCTATCAGCTGCCCTATATCATTTTGGTCGATTTTTCAAAGCAATCATATGCTGTTTTGGATCAAAGTAAATCAAAAGCGCTAACGCAAACCCTAATGATGAATCAAGTCTCGGCATTGATATGTAGTAATATTTCAAAAGTGTCAGCAAGCAACTTGATGTCAAATGGTATCATTATTTATAATGGGACTGTGGGGACAGGGCTTGAGGCAATTTCTTTATATGAATCATCAAAACTTATGGCAATGAAGCAGTAAAACAATGAAAAGAAATTCGATATTGTACATCATTCTACTTTTGCTCTTTAATATTTCAGATAGCCATGCTTACAACATGATGAATAATTCGTTGCTGGTGCAATTTCAAGACGAAATCAATCATGCGGTTTCCCAGGTTAGACCAGCCATTGTCAGTGTTAATGCAGTAAAAAAAAAGGGAACAAATGGCATATGGTATGAAAGTCTTGGGTCCGGAATAATTATTGATGAACGTGGGTATATTCTTACAAATTTTCATGTGGTAGAAAATTCAAAAAGTATTCATATCAAACTATGGCGATCAGGTAACAATAACTTTCCGGCATCAATTGTAGACCAAAACAAAGATATTGATCTGGCAATTTTAAAAATCAATAGTCTGGAACAATTTCAGCCTGCAAAAATGATCAATTCGGATACCATTGAGGTGGGTGATTGGATTTTAAGTGTAGGCAACCCTTTTGGTTTTCATCATACAGTCACATTAGGCATTATCAGCGATTTGCATAGAGAACTTCAAATTGGCGATGTTATATATCATGATATGATTCAGACAGATACAGTAATCAATCAAGGAAATAGTGGTGGGCCGGTAATAGACATTAAAGGTAATGTAGTGGGGGTTGGAACAGCAATCTACGCGCCATCTGGATCATACTCAGGATTGGGATTTGCCATTCCAATCAATCGGGCAAAACATTTTTATTCTCGAATTACAGGCGCCATTCCAGTAGCAGCCCAAAAGCCAGTTAAAAAAGTTCCCATTGACCTGAATAAAAAGATGCCTAACGATGCGAAGCATAAAAAATTTTCTGATTGTACGAGTTGTCATACGATAATCAAAAAAATGGTTGCCAATGTTCAGCAAAAAATGCCGCATCCTGCAATAGGAGACTGTAAGAAATGTCATATCCTCGTCAATGAGCGCGTTGCAGGAGGGGCAGTTCCTGTTGCATTCAATACTGTAAATACAACAACAGATATTTCGCAACTACCGTTTACTGATCTTTTTCATAATATTATACTGAAACTCAGTGTGTTGATTCTTGTCGCATCAATCATCTTTACCATGCTGGGACTTGGGGGCGGTTTTTTGTATGTTCCGATTCTCATCTCATGTGGCGTTGATTTTCACACAGCAGCAACCACAAGCCTGATTATGATAACAACAGCGCAATTATCAGCATTATATAACTTTTATAAGTCTGAACTCGTAGATGTTAAATTGTTTTTTGAACTAGAACTGCCGACCATGCTGGGTGCTTTTGCTGGTGGAATGTTAGCAAGTTCATTTGATGTTAATACCTTACATATTGTTTTTGCATTCTCACTCTTTTTCGCCAGTTTCTTTATGACTAAGGGGGATTCAGCATTTAAAGGCGTTGGCCTACAGATCAGCAGCGGATGGAATTGTCATCATAATTTTTCAGGCTATCAGTATACAGTAAATATGATCGCTGCAATTCCGCTAAATTTGATTGTTGGTTTCACAAGTGGAATGCTTGGCCTGGCTGGTGGATGGTTGACAGTACCGATTATGGTCGTTTTATTCAATATTCCAATGAAAATTGCAGTGGCAACGTCATCCTTGATGATTCCGGTAACCGCTTTTTCAGGATTTTTGGGACACAGTATTGCTGGACATCTTAATGTCAGCCTGGCTCTATCTTTATCTATTATAACGATTATTGGGGCGCAGATCGGGTCAAGGTTGTCAATAGATGCAGATAGTAATTTATTGCGCTTGATATTTGCCATGATACTGGGGATTGTTGGTATGGCAATGTTGATATGATTTTGTATGATATTTTGGGGAGGCTAATCTTAGCCCTGAAATGAAAGGGCGATATATAAATCTTATAGCCCTGAAAGGGCGATATATAACTGCCCAGGGCAGCGCCCTGGGTAGTAGATATTGTCTATATATATTGTGCCCTTTCAAGGCTAAGAGTAGCCTCCCCAAAATTCGATATATTCTGAAAATAAATACATAAAAAGATAAAAAATCCAATGGACAAAAAAATGAAAAAAAAGAAGAAAAAATTTAATATAAACACAATCAACAATATGTTCTGGCCCATGACCGTCGTTGGTTTCTTAATAATCGCAGCTATCTTGTCCAACACCTCTGTTATTCAGACAACTGGAAATGTCACGCAATCAGTACCGGCCCTACAACCAGGGCTGGCCCAGAATATTCAACAGCAAAACTTTCAAGCGCCATCACTTCGCTCAACTGAAACAGCCTTAATTCTTCAAGAAGCAATCAGTCATGTACTTGCACAAGTAAGAACCTGTGTCGTCGGTATTTCAAGAACCTCCTCGCCGCAGGTGAAAGCACAATCAGGCCTGGGATATATTCAATCTTATAATGTCAATTCGAAGTCTTATGGTTCAGGTATTTTAATTGATCCAAGAGGTTTTGTTATCACTGGATTTCAAACAATCGGTAAAGATAGAATCGTTCAAGTTAATATTTTTTCAGCCAGAAATAAAAAATATCAAGCGGATTTGGTTGCAGTTGATCCAGATACAGATATCGCAATATTAAAAATAAGATCTTCTGAACAATTTCCATACATTGTTTGTGGAAACTCAGATTTGGTTGAAGTGGGTGATATTGTTTTTGCCATTGGTAATCCATTTGGTTTTTCTGGAACAGCAACCATGGGAATCGTGAGTAGCAACAATCGAAATGTGGATATTGATGGAGTCAACTACCCTGATTTAATTCAAACTGATGCCTCAATCAATGAAGGCAACGATGGTGGAGCGCTTGTAAATATTAAAGGTGAAGTCATTGGTGTGAATATGGCCAGCTATATGCCCCATGCCAATTATTCGGGGATTGGTTTTGCGGTTCCAATGAATGATATTGTGGGCTTTCTTCGAGCAAATATATTCTAAACAATGGAGATATCAAAGGAATGTTTGGAAAATATATTTTTATCATTATTCTGATTGTTATCATGATTATCGGTTTGGCATCAGGTGAATATTATGAAACCTGGAGAAATGCTTCAACCCTTTGAGTGACTTGTATTGGGTTAGGTTAACCCTCAAAAATAGATATCCTTCAAACTCGTTCTCAGGATCTGCCTGGGCGATTCTGACACCGAGGTATTAAGTAGAAAAGGCGGCAGTGCCGCCGGGCCTGCATTCCCAGGCAGAGCCTCATAGCCGTCAGGCTACGAAGAAACTTAGCAAATTCAAAGGCTCAATTATCCCCTCCTGAGGGCGACGTTGATGCTGCTAAATTTCCGCTTAACCTGACGGCAATGGGCATAGCCTGTGAACGAGAAAGAGCTAACTGCTATGCTAAATGCAGGCTGCCAAAAATATATCAGCAAATTAGGAGAAAAACATGATTGAAGACTATTTAGGGATAGATTTTAAAGAAACAGGCCTCTTTGTGGGAACGATGATTACAGTAGTAATTGTTGTGACAGCATTATATTGGTTTGTATATGGTTTTGATCACTGGAATTCAGAAATGAATCAAGCATCTAATATGATGATGGCAGCAAATGTCGCCCCACTGAATACACAAAATGTACAGACGAATAATCAAAACTTACAGATGGTACCTCAGCAAGGCTATTCTTTGCCCCAGCAAAATTGTCCAGCGGGGCAATACTTATGCCCAACTCATGGCGCAGTTGGACTTCCCATCTTTGACCAGATGGGCCAGCCCCATTGCCCCATTTGTAATGCAACCATGCAATTCTCAGCGGTATCACCAATGAACACACAGCAAGTTGCCTGGAATACTGGCGGCGGCGGCGGTGGTGGCGGCGGTGGCTGAGTGCCTCCAACAGGGGGCCCGGGTGGCCTCAGATAAATAAGATTTCACTGAAAAGGTGGATGAATTCAAAATGAAACAAATTAGTCACAGACGATGGATCCAGTTTTTAAGTACTATATTGTCTAATAGTTATATGGGATCCATTTATACAAAGACTGTCAGCAATAATACGCTAAAAGGAATATGCGTACCATTTTTGAATTGTTATTCTTGTCCAACAGCGCTTTTTGCATGCCCAATTGGCACATTGCAGCACTTCATGACAATTCATATGATTCCTTATTACTTGCTCGGTTTCTTATCTGTAGTTGGCATGACGATTGGACGAATGGCATGTGGTTGGGTGTGTCCATTTGGTTACTTTCAAGACATGATGTTTAAACTCAGCGAAAAACATTATTCAGTTCCTTATTACCTGAAATACACGAAATACTTTGTCCTTTTATTATTTGTTTTTATTTTACCTTACATAACTGGAGAGATGTGGTTTTCTAAATTATGCCCGGCAGGCACATTGACCGCAGGAATTCCCTGGTCAATTTGGAATCCAGTTAATCCATCCAATGGGCACCATTTATTATCCAATCCACCGGGTATCATGTTTTATTCATCATTGCTCGTTTTATTTGCTTGTTGTGCATGGTTTATAGTCTCCAAACGTCCTTTTTGCCGAGTTATCTGCCCAATGGGAGCATTTTTTGCGATGTTTAACAATTTCAGCTTGATAAGGCTCGAAATTGATAAAACCTGTGATAATTGTAGTGTGTGTCAGCAAAATTGTCCGGTAGACCTGAATGTTGCTGTAGATGTTGGTTCAGGCGAATGTATACGATGCCTTGATTGTACACGATGCGAACATGTTCATCTCGTTTCCGAATTCAAATCTTTTCAGGGAATATCAAGAGAAAATACTGAGCAATCAGTAAAATTGGGAAAGGAATAAATGCCATGAATGAGAGTCCAGACCAAACAGCGAATGAATATCAAACATGGTTTTTAGTGGCCCTGGTATTTATTATCGTTTCAGGCATCCTGATTACAGTTTTCAAACACGATAAGATAAAGCCTCAAACACCACATGAACTTGTTGCCACTGCTTTTAACCAAATATTATCTCCAAATGGGCAGCAATTATCACCAAATGGACAGCAATTATCACCAAATGGACAGCAATTATCACAAAATGGTCAGCAGTTCGCTCCAAATGGTCAGCAGTTCGCTCCAAACAGACAGCAAAACCTTATTGGTCAGCAAAATCTTATCATGCAAAACCAGCTGCCTATCTATCAACAACAACCAGGAAATCAGTCAATTGTCTGGCAAACGCTTCCGCCCAGGCAAACAAATTCAGGCGCGCAAAGACAGTCAGATACGAAATGGATACCTTTAAAATAGCTATTGCACTGAATACACGTGCAATTACGGAAAAACAATATGTTAAAAACAATTATAACAGTCATTTTAACAGTTTTAGCAGTTTTATTTTCAACGCAAAACTTTGACCATGTCCCAGTATACTTTTTTTGGGGAGAAGCATTGAATATTCGCCTTGTTTTCGTCATTGCGATTTCCGGAGGAATAGGCTATCTCATCCGCCACTTTATTGGGATTGTCAGAGAAGATAAATTGAAAAGAAAGCTGTATCACTTGCTAAAACGTAAAAAAGTTTCTATGCCTGACAAAGAACTTTACTTTGATGATGATATATAAGCATCCTAAAAACATATTAGTTTATTCAAAAGATGAGTAATTATGAGATATCAAAAATGTGAAATATGTCTGAATAAAGTCGCTAATATTGGAATACTCACCAACTTAATATTGGGAGTATTAAAAGTTTGGGTGGGTATAACCAGTGGAAGCAAGGCGTGCATTGCTGATGGACTTCAGTCTGGATCAAATATTATAACTGCATTTGCAATTACTGTCAGTCAGAAGATCAGTAATAGAAACAAAACCGATCAATTTAGCTTTGGTTTTGGAAAAATTGAGTTTGTTGCCGCAGCTTTTATTAGCCTGTTTGTTGTTTTTGGGGCGTTGGTATTGGTTTCCATTACAATCAAACATTTATTAAATGAACAATCCTCTCCACCCCATTTTTCAGCCATATTGATGGCCATAATCTCCATTGGTGCAAACGAAATGTTATTTCGATATATGCGATGTGTGGGGACGCAATTTAAAAGTCAAAGTATACTAGCCAATGCCTGGGCAAATCGGGCAGATTGTTTTTCTTCTATAGCTGTTATAGTCGGAGTGGTTGGTGCCAGATTTGGCTTGCACCACTTGGACCCTGTTGCAGCACTTTTTGTGGTTGCAGTCATAATAAAAGTCAGTTTTTCCATTTTAGTGGACTCAATTAAAGCACTAATGGATTCATCAGTAAATCATATTTATGCAGAAGATATTAGTATTATAGCAACCAGTGTAGAAAATGTAAGGGGAATTAACAGCATCAAAACAAGGCATATTGGTCAAAAGATATGGGCTGAACTGAATATCACAGTCGATCAACAATGCACAATTGAGCAGGCCCAACAAATCGCTGAAAATGTCAGGCAGATGCTTATGAAACAAATTTTGGACTTAGAACGCGTTTGTGTCATCTATGAGCCTTTTTAAATCATAAAGAGTAAATGATGATTTTTATTCGAACAAATAAAACAAATACGCTTTCAAGGAAAAAAGCGCTTTCCCTAAATGAACTCTTGTTTATTGTACTCATTGCTTTGCTGATCTTCTGGGCATTTCAAGGCAAGCAAATCAAGAAGATGTATGAAGAATCCCTGATTGGCAGTAATCATATTTTTGGTGCAGAAATTATATCAACAAATAATGGTTTGGAAGTGCAATCAGTCATGACAAACTCTGCTGCTGAAACAGCTGGCCTGAAAAATGGGGATATAATTACGGGTTTTGACAATCATTTTATATCTTCTTTATCGACTGCACAACACATCATAAATGCTGCTGCGGCACAAGAATCTGCGTTGATAATTAACGTCCTTAGAAACACAAAGCAAAAAAAGATTTATGTGAATTTTAATACCCGAACCCAAGCAATGGCAAATAAATCAAAGACAATGTCTTTTCCAGGTCAAATTATTGTGATTGCGCTGATGGTTAAACTGACCGCTTTGATGTTTTTTTTGATGATTAAAAATATCGTTGATCGGGTGTATATTGTGCTTGTATTTTCATTTTTGGTTGTGTTGGTGGGAGACTTTTTCAATATTTATGGCCTGATGGATGCCTTTTTTTCAATAAAATTTGACACAATTTCATTATTGCTTGGCATGGGCATTATCTCAATTGTATTGGATGAATCAGGTGTTTTTAATTTGATTGCTTATAAAATGTTCATTTTTTCAAAAGGAGATCGATTAAGAATACTCGTACTATTTTGTTTGATCACCTATGCCTTTTCTTTGCTTGTAAATAATTTGACAACAATACTTGTCATTGTTCCTATGACCCTTAAAATGTCTCAGATTGATGGATTTGACCCAAAACCTTTAATCATTGCTGAAATAATCGCCTCAAATTTGGGTGGGGCATCAACGCTTGTCGGCGACTTTCCCAATATGCTCATCTCATCTGAAATGAATATTCCATTTAACGATTTCCTGTTTAACATGATGCCCATTTGTATGATTCTTTTGGCTATACTGCTGATATTTTTCAAAATAACCTTTACTGATTTTTTTACAGATTCAGGGCAGCCATTTCCTGATAAAAGAACTAAAATAATTAATCGTCCAAGGTTAACAAGTACCGAAAATCGGGCCCAAAAACGTGCTATTTTTATCCTTTTTCATGTCATCTTATTGTTTTTGTTATCAAGCCTATTATCTCTCCATCCCTCTGCAATAGCCCTTGCTGGGGGACTGTCGCTCTTTATATTTTCAGGAATTGCCAGAAAAGCAATTTTAAATCGAATTGGCTTTAATGATATTTTATTTTTTATTGGATTATTCATTGTCGTAGGTGGTATTGAAGCCTCCGGACTCATTTATTATATTTCAAAAAGTATCACCTTTTTATCCCTGGGAAAGACTTGGTTACTATGCTTAATTATTATGTGGATTGCTGCATTTATAACTTCCTTTTTAAATGCCGGACCAACGACTGCGATCTTCTTTCCCATAATTTTAAATATTGCACTACATCCACCAGCAAATGTTATCTGGTGGTCACTTTCACTTGGAGTGCTTGCAGGATCATCAGCAACGATTATGGGAGCGACTGCTGGTCCGGTATCTGCGAGCTTAATTGAAAAACATTGTTCGCTGTCCAATATAAATTTAATTGGCGGCAATACAATTCAGTATAAAGAATTTTCTCAAATTGGATTTCCTGTTATGTTTATTTTTTTAATTGTATCAAGTATTTATGCTTGCTTTTTAAACATTTATTATGCTTAGAACATAACACTTTTCAAAAGGAGTCAAACATGATGACCTATTCAAAATGCAATACGTGTGAATATAAAGGATACAGTCAGGAAATATGTAAACTTCACATAAAAACAATGTCAGGTATATGTGAACATTATAAATTCAGACGCATTACGAAAAATGCATTTATAGGTGCTGGCCTTGGTGCAGTCACAGTAGCAGCCGGGGTAGCGGCAGCTCCAATTATTGGCGTAAAAGCAGCACTCGGTCACTTGTTTGCAGTAAAAGCCAGTGCTGGCGGCGGTGCTGTGGGAGCAGGAGCAGGCATTGGGCTAACGCCAAAAGAAAAAAAAATGAAATCTAGTAACTCCGCTTCCAAGTCTAGGAAAAGGATTTTGATGCATTATTAATTAGTTAGGAATGTTAGAAAAATAAATTCTCCATTAAAAGTGCATGACTGATCAATAATTAAACATCAAGCATGTGGGTACCAAACTGATCATTCTTTTTTTGAACCATGATTACACTGAAAAAGATGAATAAGATGAAATATAAAAACACTTTAAATTAATCTTCTTCAGTGTAATTCATGGTTCAAAAACTAAAATGAACAATTATTAAATGAGAAACTTATTTTTAGAGCTTTCCCTAGGAGATTATTATGACTGAATATACAGATGAAACAATAAACACATATGAAGAGACAAAAAAAGCGATACGCGACAAAAATATGTCTCCAAAAGATAAAAGACAATCGCGATACAACCTTGATGAATTCAATACCTCTTCATCACAACCCATGCAGCCTAGACCTAAACGTGCTGTTAGTATAGCTGATGTCACCCATGTGGGTACAAGAGTTGTTATTGGAGGCGGACTGGGATTACTTGCAGGCGTTGGTGCTATTGCAGTGGCTGCAAGTGCTGGTGAGATTATTATTGGTGGCGTCGTTACAAAAATATCGGGTATTGTTGGCGGAACTTTGGGATTATCAATGGGAATCAATCAGGTACAGAAAAAAAGATATACAGACGAATTCCAATACTAATTATTCCAGAGTGATCGCCCCGGTTATGCAACAATTGGTACATGTACCACAGCCAACACAACGTTCATAATCCGACTGACAATAGCCGACTTGGAAAATGTTCTTCTTTACTACGCTAATAGCATCGCGAGGGCAATTGATATAGCAATTTTTACAACAAGCACAGATTTCGCAATCAATTGATGCCTTAACTCGTTTTTTCTTTTTCGATTTTTTTACTGGTGATTGTTTACCAAAAGGATCAAGAATTGCGCCTTTTGGACAGGCATTGAAACATTCACCGCATTCAATACAAAAGAGTGGCTCAATATCGAACCGAATTTTCAATTCACCGGAAATTGCATTTTCTGAGCATTTTTTTACACATGTTCCGCATCCGATGCATTTACTACTGATTGAATATGGCATGTTAACCTCTTTATTGGTCATTTGAATGATTGATGTTCGAATTGTCTACTTGATATTAACAATATATAACAATTACACTAAAAGTCAAGAGGAGAAAATAAATGGAAAACATAAAAAAATCAATGAAATATACTGTTGCATCTATTGAATATTCTTCTATTGCTTTGTACAGCTATTTTAAAAGAAGTAGTCTTTTTGTATATCGAAATTCATTAAAATTTGGAGAAGTTGTTTCAAAGTCTCACAATAATTTTTTTAATGCAAAAAGAAAATGTTCTGAAAACGACAAAAATATCTACATCGAACGATTTAATAGCATTGAAAAAATTTTAGCAAATCTGAATGAAAAAATGGATTCATTGGAAAAACTAAATCTGCAACCCAGTCCGGTTAGAAAATTTGATTCAGGTAAAAAGCAGGTAAATGGAGGTAAAAAGCTTCTGCTGCAAGCTATTTTACACGACAATAAATTATTGCATAAGAAAAAGGACAATCATTTGAAATAGCCTTTTTTTTTTATCTATTAATCACACCATATAAGGAGGAGATATGGACGCCAAAAAGGGTACTTTTCGATACAAAATGATTCATTTAGGGGATATTTTGGTCAGCAAATTAGAGAAAGGGTTTCGTTTTATGGCAAAAGCAAATAGAGGTGTTGTAATAACTTACGACCTTCGTGAGCTTAGACGAAAACGAAAAAAAGTATTGACCAGAATTGGTACACGAATGGCTGATTTAAAAACAATTTCTCCGGATCTTGAAATATTCAGCGATTCTGACCTTTCACAACTCTTTACTCATCTTGAAAGGATTGAACAGAAAATTGAACAAAGGTTAGATGAACGAGATCGGAGGTTATATCCATATAAGTTTCAAAATGAAACTTTTGCTGCTGCTGCTGCATAAAGATGGATATACTAATTTTTTTTGTGCTTTTATTGCAAATTGCGACGTTCAATAACGAAGTCATAGTCTGATGGATAAAACAAGTAATGATTCTGATTGGTTAATTACAGTATTAAACCAAACAGGATTAAATTTAGAAGATTTGCGAGACGAAATACAGTTTTTAATGTGGGAGTGCCAATTTGATAACAGTCATTTATCCATACTTGAAGTTGAAAAAGAAATCTGCAAGAAACTGATTCAATGGAGTTCAATTAAAGTTGGTTCGTTTGGGTCGATTACTGCGGCACCATCATCGCTCCCCATTATTGGAAGCATTGGTGCATCAGTGTGTACCACAACCGTTGATGTCGCTTATTTAATTCGCTCTCAAATTGAACTTTGTTATGCCATATCGGCAGTATTTGATACAGAGATTTTAGAAGAAAAGCTAAAAGCGACAACCCTTGCTTTAATTGACTATGATGAGAATAAAGACGTCTTGGTTGATATCGCCAAAACATCATTTAAGACGTTTATTAATGGCGTGGCCTCAAAATATCTGAGAAAAGGGATTGAACGCGTCGCACCTGATATTGCACAAAAGCTTATGTCACGAATGTTGACCAGAGTCTCAGCAAAATGGGTTCCCTTTTTGAGTATTCCGGCAGGGGCGGCACTGAATATATCAGATATTAGAAAAACAGGGAATCGTGCCATATTGTATTTTCAGTTAAACAATTGAATGCAGATCTTAAATTTAAGATCTTAAATTAAGATCTAAAAAAAAGGAGAAAAAAATGGAAAATGATTTTAAAGAAAGAAAAGGCTTTTCAGGGGCAGTTGCAACAACTTTAAACTATACTGGTATGGGTTTGGTCTATGCCTATGATGCTACAGCTATTACCTTAAAAGGAATCGTTAAGTTAGCAAAAAAGACAACAAAGATCAAAAATCTCTTTTCTACAAATGCTGTCGGTAAACGCTTAGATGAATATCAGCACATTCAACATCGTATTGATCAGTATGAAAATCGAATAAAATCTTTGTATTTTGAAATTGGCAAACTGGGAGCACAAAACGCAGACACGCAAAATCCTGTTGAAAATGAAGATATTAAAAAATTGTTAGATGATGTCAAAGAATATGAAAAGGAGATTAAAAGACTTGACAGCAGACTTGCAGATATCAGAGGGAGACAAGGGGTATTTGAACGTCCTCAACATGTCGAAGGGCAATCTACGACTGAAATGGCAAATGAGCATGAACACTATGAAGAAAGCCTCAGCCATCTCAAGTCTGTAATTGATAAAGGAATAAGGCATGAAAAATTTGAATCCCAATCTGAGCGAGAAATATTTACCAAAGTTGCCAACGATCTATTAGATACTGATCCTGAAATTCAAGTGCTTGCTGCAGCAGAGTTGGCCAAGATGGACCACCCAGGGGCAATACCGATTTTAATTGCTGCTTCAAAACTCAATCAACCCGAACTAACGAATGAAATCATTAATGCTTTAATTATATTTGATGATGAACGCGCAGTACAGGTTTTCAAAGAAGAGATGGCAAATCCAAGATTCAGTGTAAGAATAGGCTGTCTCAGAGGTATTTATAAATTAGGTGACGATCACGATGTTGTTTCTATTCTTTCAGATGCATTAAGAGATAAACACTCAGAAGTTCGTCGGACTGCTGCAACTTTTCTGGGATGGCGAGATAAATCTGATGCAATTCCAGCCCTTGTTCAATGTTTAAAAGATGAGAATGAGAGAGTGAGACGCGCCACTGTTGATGCCTTGTCAAACATAAAAGACCCTGCTTCTGTATTACCACTAATAAAAGTTCTGGCTGATGAAAAGCTTGACATCAGAGAAAGAGCATATGGTGCAATCAGGTTAATCACAAGTGAAAAAATAGAGTTTGATCTTCATTTAACAGGCAGCAAACTTAAAGAAGAAATAATCAAATTGCGTGATTGGTGGCAAGAATTCAGGATGGAAAAAAAGAAAACCGAACTTGCAGCAGAGGACCTTGATGAAGCAGAAGATATATTAGATCCATATGAGCCAGACGATGATATTCATGTAACCGACAAATTAGATACTGGTGAAAGTAGTGAGTCTAGTGATGCTCCTGAAATAAGTGTTGATATGGCAGATTCTCAAGATATGAAGACAGATGAGACTGAAGAAACTGAAGAGACCGATGAGGCTGAAACGACAGATGAACCAGAAAAAGAACAAGCCATAGAAGATGAAGTAGAAAAAGAAGAAACAGAACTTGCTGCAGATGATTCTGATCCAGGTGAAGAAAAGGTCGATTCAGATGAATCCGATGAAACAGATCAGGGTGAAACAGATCAGAATGAAACAGATCAGGATGAAACAGATCAGGATGAAACAGATCAGATTGATGAAATTTCTGATGCAAATGATACCGTTGAGCAAGATGTTGAAAGTCAGGATAGCGCGGAAACTCAAGATGAAGATACAAATGCTGACTCAGTAGAACAAGATACAGAAAAAGAAACTGATTCGGAAGGAGATGAAGAACCTCAGTCAGAGGAGACAGCTTCTGATGAGTCTAATGAGGAAAACACCTCAGAAGAAACTTCTACTGACAAGTCTGAAGAAGAAAATCCAGGTGTTAATGAAGTTGATGAAAAGGATATGAATTAAATAGTTGTCAGTCGAAGAAATTCGATTCCGGTAATGCCATGACAGCTTTAGAATAGGTGTCATGCTAAGAATGTATTATCGGCAAACCCAAGAA
>Ga0272440_1001043_pt1 | contig 23120 bp, 18 predicted proteins | sample SSMMMBAug17_FD_192440 | JGI IMG/M metagenome (GOLD analysis project Ga0272440, IMG submission 192440) | Marine sediment archaeal communities from Little Sippewissett salt marsh, Falmouth, MA, United States - SSM-MMB-Aug17 | ecosystem: Environmental > Aquatic > Marine > Wetlands > Sediment ...
TAATTAGCATTATATGCTTTTAAAGTATTTCCATCTCTACTTATTAGAAAAACCTGTCCTGGATCTGGCCACCTACTAATTATAATTTCATCACCTGTTGTGTTAGAAGCTTTCACCCAAAAATCAATCGTAAAAGGATCAGAACCAAAATCAAAATCGTCTGAATCATCAATTGTTAAATAAGCATTAGTGCCGTTAAAATTCATCACTTGATCAATACTTGTTCCTGTTACTGTTTCAGTTGTTGCTGTTACGTTGCCACCAACATTTGTGATAGTGTGAGGTGAATCAGCCCCATTATAAGAATAATCAACAAAATCATTATCGTTCAAAGCCAAAACAGTGGAGTCGTTGATTCCACCTGAACCACCCAAAAAATGCCCACTTGTATTGGCTGTATCAACTACAAATTTAGCAATAGTTCCTTTTGCATCTTCAAAGTCCCATTTAGCAGCGTTTGCGTCTGAAATTATATCGGCTGTATCTGCATTAGATATTACCACTTTCTCATCTATAGTAATAGTCTTTGCTTCTACTTCTACTGTTCAATCATCTACTACATCTTCAAAAACTTCTTGACTTACTCAACTTCCTCAACTAGCAGTAGACGATATTTCTATTTCATTATCTCCTGTTGTAGTTACTGTTATATCTGTTCAAGCTTTTATTTTTTTTAGTTCTAAATCTACTCAAGTCTTTTGTAGATATACTCATTCTCAACTTGTTCAAACATTGCTAGCAGTATTACTTTCTCAGCTTCATCAAGTAACCCAAGCTGTTCAATTATAACTTCTTATTGTATCGCTTGTAGAATTCCAATATATATCTCATTCTTGTCAAGCTCAATTAGCAGTTTCATAAGCAGTATCGTCTGCATATACTCATAAAGAAATAGCAGTTCCACTTCATCAAGCACCTACTTCACTTTCTGCTCAAGTAGAGTCTTTAGTATAAATCTTAGTAGTTCATCAGTCATCTTTAGCATATATTTTTATCTTATCGGTTGGGGGATTAGATATAGATGTTTGTTCAGAGATTTGTATTGCCCCATCTTCTATTTCTAATCCCTTTTTTATCTTAAATTCGTTTGCCATATAAATAAATAATTAAATAAAATCTTCACTTCCAATTTTATATTTGTATTCTTTTTACTTTAACTACCCAATCATCGCTAGTAGTAGTTGCTAGTAACCTAACATTATCTGTATTAATATCAACTGTAAAAGTTAAATCACTAGTATCTCATATATCATTAGTAGAAGTTTCTGTATATTCTACTGTGTCTCAAGTAGCTTCCCAAACACTCATAATAGTTCAAGTTCTTAGATTAGTTCATTTTTTAACTAAGTAATGCCAATGACAAGCATCGCAATCAGTGTCAGCGAATGTATCAACTGTTTCTGTTCAAGTATCTACATCTAGGTTTTCTGCACTATCTAATCATCAAGAAGCATCAGCCCATTTTAATCAAGTAGCTTCTCAACTATCAGCTGTTAATACTTGTCAATCTGTTCAAACTGCTAGTCTTTGTCAATCAGTATCAAAAGTAAATATATCTCATTTAGTAGTTAAAGGTATATTTCATAAGGTTATAGTATTTCAAGAGTTGTCTAAGTACTTTAAATTAGCTCAATCGTACCAAAATGTATTATTAGTTATAGGTGTTCAAGTATAAACATTGAATCTAAAGTGTCATCAAGTAGATAGGCTAGATTGATTAAATTCTATTATAGTAACATCATCAGTCATTGTTCAAGCTGTTTCTGTTACAGTATTTCTAAAATAAACTACGCTTCAATCTGCTGTATATGTTCATCAAGCTCAATTTTGTACACTTCTTCTTTGTACTGTAAATACATCATAATTATCTGCAACTGTTCAACTTGTTTCCGTATTAGTCCTGCTTACTTTTATTCTTGACATTTCTGTTGTTCTGTTAGATAAAGAACAATAAGTAGCTGTTTGTAAATCAAAGAATTTTGAAACTGGAGAATTTGTTTGTGTTCATTGTGTTTCTAAGTTTTGTACATACCGACCTATTTTAGCTGTTGAAGTATCTTCACTTAATACCTCATTATATATTCAGTAATTAGTATCAGTTAGAGTAGGCAATATTAATCATCAATCTTTTAAATTAACATTTTCTATATTTACTCAATTATCAGTAGTTGTTTCTGTGATTGTATCCGCCACCATTGTTTTTGTATAAATCTCCCAGTCAGCCGGATTTGTATCGGGTTGAGAATTGCTGTTAGTAGAAAGTGATTTATAGATTACTCCATTATAATTAACTAAATCACCCGCTGCATATGTATCGCCACTATCCCAAGAACCCATTTTTGTTCCGCTTGCTCCAACTGCTGAGATAGTTCCAAATTCAATTGCCGTTTCTCCTGCATTTACCTTTGCGTATTTACCTGCTGACCCAGTAAAGTTTGCTGGGGTGTCTGATAATTCAGTGAACTGGTCTTTTGTCTCTACTGCGGCATCTACATAAGCAGTAGTTGCGACTTTCGTTGAGTTATCATCGGCTGATTGAGTAGTTGCTGTTGTTCCGTCTGGTAAAGCAACGCTTGTAGACAGGACGCCTGATCCATCTGTCTGAACAATCCCGTTTGCAGTGTTTAAGCCTGAAATTGTAACTCCTGTATCAACTATTAAGTTATTATTTACTCTAACATCTCCGTCTGCTTTACATCTTAAAGCAAAATTTGTTGTGTTTCCCCCGCTAAATAAGTCAAGCATTACATCAGATGCTGATCCTATACTTGGACGAGTTGTTTTGATTTTGGCTCCGTCACCATCTGAAAACTCAAATGTAATTGAGTCTGACCTTGTGCCTGTTGCATCTCCTGAGTTTTTAATTGTTAACTGATCATCATCAGTTGTTGAAATTACATTCTTGCCAGTGAAAGTGTTATCTAATGCTAATCCTGCTTTTTCTGTGTCAAGTTCGTCTATTGCTCATTGAATATTTGTTGATGATATATTTCATGCTGGAGTGTTTATTATTTCACTTGCTAGACTAGCAGTAGATATTTCCCAAATAGCTGCTCAAGCTGTATTATCAAGACATATATAAGACTCATTAGCTACAGTATCAATCCACCTACTTCATACTTCATATCAAGCAGTACTATCGTCGTTTACTGTTGGTGCTACTGTTCATCAGAAATTGCTTTTAATTGCAAAGTATTTTTCCCAATCACTTGGATTAGACACTGGATTTTTATTAGTATTAGCACTTAGTGATTTATATATATATCAGTTATAGTTTACTAAGTCTCAAGAAGCATAAGTTTCTGTTGAATCCCAAGCTCACATTTTATTTCAAGCTCATCATGCAGAAGTTCAATAGTTATATCATGTTTCATCCGCTGTTACTCTCAGGAATTTATTTGCTTGTCAGGTACGATTAGGTAAACTGAATTCTCTAGCCATTTTTAAGATTATATGATAATTTAATTAGTCTATTATGTCTTTTTTCTAATTTAACTCTTGATTCTTCCAATGATTTTTCTTTTAATGCAAGTTCAACTTCTTTTTTATTTATTTTCTCTTCTCTATTATTTAATTTTATAGTATTTTCTTTCATTTCTGTATTTAGTTTATTAAACTTGTTTTTTTGTTCAGTAAGCTTAATTAGTCATTCTTTTATTTTATCTTTTAGTTCTTCTTCTCTTTTTAGAAGTCTTTTTTGAATCTCTATATTATTGTTTATTTTATTTAATTCTTCTAGTTTAGATTGTAGCTCTTTATTGATATTTTTCAATATTTGCTTCTGTTTATTTTCTAAATTATAAAAATTAACTTTATTATCTTTTAATTGTAGAGTAATAGATTCTAATTGTTTTTTAATAAATCAATACAAATAAGTAACATCACTTAATTTGGATGTTACTTCTGTTTTTCATATTCTTTGATTTATTATTTCGCTTTGGATTTTATCTCTTTGTTTCAATAAATTAGTTAGCTCTTTTCTTATTTGTAATAACTGTTGTTCTGTTTGTGGTATTGCTTTTTGATCAAAAGTAATCTTCATAATTAGAAGTTATCATATAATCTTATTTTAATACTAACATCTCAAGCTGTTACTGCTGTTGCTTTTATATTTACCCATTGCATTCAATCTGACTGTACTACATATTGGTGTAATCAATCACTAGATCAAGCATATACTATACCTGTACTACCAGATATATTATTACCTGTATTTTTATCTGTTACTTGTATAGCTGAGTATCTATTAGTTACAGAAGCTGATGACGTGCTATCATATTGATCATCATCTATACTTCAATAAACAGTAAGTGTTAAATCTGCTGAATTATCTGCAAATACATCAAATACTATGTGTCTATAATCTCAACAAAATATTACTTTAGTTTCCTCGTTTAAAGCATCTAATGTATAAACTTTGCTAGTTGCTCAAGACTGAGGATAAAGAACAGAGTTTCTTTGTGACATATATGTTTATTAAAAAATAAATTCAATTGAAGAGGTTACATATAGTAACCACTTCTCAGAACTTACTATGATGATACTGCAATTCAAGAAGTTGCATATGTTGGAGAATCAGGAGAAAGAAGATAAATTCATTCTCAAGTTGCTCATAATACTGTAATATCCATAGAAGAACAAGTTTGGTCTATTAGTACTCATCATTGTGTTTGTGCTGCCCCAAAGTCTACACCTACTGCAGGAGTTGCTGCTCATAATGGGTTACTAATAAATTTACAATTAGTAAATAATAAGAATCTTTCTACATCAGTTGCATTTGCTCAATATACAAACCTATTTGCTACATTACCTGCTTTCCTTGCAAATATACATCATTCAAATGTAACATCTCTTAGTTTTTTACCTGTTCAAGCTAATCAACCTGTAACTATAACACAAGGTCTTATAATAGCTCAAGAAATAGCATTTGCTGTAGAACCGATATAACAATCTTTATAATATGAAGAATCTCAATTTGCAACTAATTCAGCCGCTCAAGTTACATCTAAATCAGTTGATTTATATATTTCACAATTTTCAAGATATGTATACTCTCAACCATCAACAAAACAATAAATTCATTGTGCTACTGTATTTTCATTTATAAATTTAATACCTCTAAAAGTACATCATACTCAAGTTACTTTAATTGTTCCTATATCAGTTGCTGTTGTTGTTACTCATAAAGAAATTTTAGTCCTTTGCCCATATTTTCTTTTTATTCATAACAAATAATCAAGTCATATAAAATGAACTCTATTATTTGATACAGTTAACATTTCTTCTAATGAATGAGTACTATTAGAATCTAATATGATAATATCATTATTATTGCTTTCTGTAGCATCGTATGCATCAGATAAAGAAGTATAAAATCTAACTCTACCATCATTATCAGGGGTAAATAAATCTTGTAAGTGTTGATAATTTCATTCGTCAGTATCGCTAGAATTCATAACTACAAACACATTTCAGAATGTTCATCATATTGCTGAATGTATAGCAGCCATAATAGCTTGACCGTATCAACTATTTTTATTTAAAGACATAATTTTATTTTAATAAATAAATAATACCGACCTCCTCCTCCTATTTTTATTTATATGTTTCTTTTAACTCTTTATAAGTACATCAATCAGCTGTTTTTATTATTAGATATTTTCAGTCTTCAATTTCACTTATAACTTTTGAATTGTTAAAATATTTAATAACTTCCTTTTCTTTGATTTCTATAGTTTCTACTTTTGGTTTTCTTTTTGTGTACTTTCTTTTTGATTTTTCTTCTTTTTTTATAGTCATAGCGAGTTTTTATAAAATATTATTTTTTCTTTCTTTTACTATGTACCATCTTCTTAGTTCATTTTTTATATCATTTTCAACAAGCCATATTTAGTAGTTATATAATAAATAGTTGGTTTATGATCAATCTCATTTAGATGATTTTGTCCATCTAGCATCAACGATAACTATACCATAAGTTGTAGCTGCTAAGAAATTCCAATTTTCTGAACTAAACTCTTCGCCGTTATTACCATCCATTGGAGTTTTTAAGTATGGTTCTTCTAATACTGATAAGTAAAAACTTGAATTTTTAGAAGAAGCAATCCCCCAAAATTTTCTTTTAGTTGTATCTACTGCTCAAGTAGCTGTAGTTGCAACTCTAGGTAATACTATATGTCTATATTTACTTCTATAGACATTAAATGTTCAAGAATTATCTGCTTCTACATCAGCTGTTGCATTTTGTAACTCTTTAACTTGATTAATTGTATTAGGGTCATCAGTAGTCCATAGTATATCAAATTCCATAGCTACCTTTTCACCTAAATTATTATAAGTTTCTTCTACTGCTAGTTTTTCCATATTTTCTAGTGATCCTTTAGAGAATTGTGGATTACCAGTTAAGTTGTTGCTATAAGTAGTTGAACTTCAAGTTAGAGTATGAGCAGTTGAAAATAAAGCTAATCAATCTCAAACAGTTGTATCAATAGTATTTCAATCTCTGTCTGTATAAGAAGTTGCAAAACCAAAACTTAATCTGTGAGATAAGTCTAAGTCCATTGTTGAAGGACATACCTCAGATAAGTTAGTAACTGAATCAATTATATCTTGATCTTTACCAGCTACTCTCATTCTTTTAGTTATAGATACTTCTAAAGATACAGTATGAACTTGTAAGTCTTTTTCATATCCATATTGGATAGTAGCTTGTGTTCATACATCTCATTCATCTCTTCTACTAGCATATTGATTTCTATGTAATCTTTCTGCAAATCTTTTAAATTCTCAAGTGTTTTGTTGCATTGGATCATCAATTACCATTCCACTTTGTCTCATAGTTTGTGGTAATGTATCCAATTTATATGTAAAGTTTCTCTTTACTAAGTCTGCAAATTGTGGCAAACTATTTGTATTAAGTGTTTGTGCTGACATAATAATTAATTATATAATAATATTCTACAGTTAAAATTAAGCTGTTTCTGTTTCAGGTAGAGAGAATCTACATTTACCTCTAGTTGAAGAAATGTATTCCATTATTCTTGCTCATTTACCAGCTGTATCAACTGCTAAAGATACATTATCAGAATGTATTTCTACTGTTTTAAATACATCTACTGCTGTAAAAGTACCTGCTCAAACTGTAAAATAAGCTTCTGCCATAGGAGTTTTTGGTACCCATATTGATTTAAGTTTACCAGCTGTTGCATAATCATCATCTGTAGCTGTTATTGGTTCTGCTAGTATGCCTAAGAAGTCTGCTCAATTTGCATTTTCTGTAGTTAAAACTGTTACATTCCCTGTTGTTGTATTTCAAGAAATTTCTGGAGCTATAACTGCTCATTCAGCTATTGCTGTTGATGCTACAAATGGTAGTTTTTTCATTTCCCATTTATCATCAGCAGGCAAAAAGTTTGTTGTTTCATTTGGTTTATTTAAACCTGTTACTGCTTTTCACATAATATAATATTAAAATTTAAATTCATTTTATGCGTTTAATATCACTTATTCTGATATTATCTTGTGTATTCGCATAATAAGAGTTGTTTTTGTCAATTCAAAAAGCTATATTTGTAGAATAATCAAGAGTACTTCTAAGACTTAGAATAACTTGTTCATATATTTTTGCAACATCTCATATTCTTACATCGTGTTCTTCTAATACATTTAAAATATCTTTTTCAATTTCTTTAATAACTAACATTTGAAATGTTGTTAAATCTTTTGGCTCATCTGTTACTATATACTTAATAGATTTCTTTGTATATTCTGATTCGCTTCAATCTTTGAATTTAACTTTTGTTCAAGAGATTTTATCTATCTCTTTTTCTCATATATATTGAGTCATATTTTTTAGTTATTAATTAATACATTTAGGAGATACTTTAAATTCCCCAAATTCTTTTGTAGTAAATATAAAGCCTGTTATCTCACTTCAATTACTTTCAACTTTACATTCTAATTTATCACTTCTTTCAAATCAATCGTTAAAAGAAGTACATAAAACTTTTTCTTCTTTTCAGTTTGCTAGTTTTAATACCAGTAACTGGTTTTCTGTAAATTCTCAATGTATATTTTTATATACAAAGTCTCTTGTTTTATCTTTTTTTTCACTTATATAATCTAGTACTGGTACTCATCACCATAATTTGTATGAATAAGTTCTAGGTCATTTATAGTGTTCTCTTCATTTTACTACATTTGGAATATCTTTTTCTCTTAGTTCTTTGTTCTCTTGTTCAAGTTTTTCTATTCTCTCCAAGATTTTAGTTAAATCTTGTGTGCTTTTCTCTTCATTAGAAGATTTTTCGATTTTCATAATTATTTGTTGTTAGAATATAAATAAGAGAATTTTCATTTAGCCCAAGTATTTGCAAAATCTTTTGATTTTACATCTGTATTACCTTTAGTATTAGACGATTGACCAAGTCAATTCGAAGCTAATTTGGTAATATCAAGACTAAATTTATCCTCTTTAATTTTATCTTTATTCACATAAAGAGTTGCCATTTTAGCAAATTCTGTAGCTTTATCTTTAGTTAGAGTTTTTCATTCTGATATCATATCAAAATATTTCCTAGCTTTTTCTTGTTGTTCTTCTGGTAATGAAGAAAAAATCTTATTAGCCTCTTCTAAAGATGTTTGATGTTCTTCTGTTTTTTTCATTTCAGAATACCATCTTTTAAATTTATCCTCTTCTGATTCCTGTTTTTGTGGAGTAGAATCATTGGAAGATTCCATACTGAGAATTGTATTCTCTGCCTCCTTGTAATCAGAATAACCAAATTGTTTAGCTACTTCCTCAGCTATCTTTGGGTCTTGTTTGTGAAGTTCTAACAAACTACTAGCATCTTTCGTTGCTTCTTGAACTCACATGTTAATGATCATCTCTCTTAATCGTTTTCACTCCTGTTTACTTCATTCTATTTGCTCTTTATATCTCTTCAATTGCTCTGGAGTTAGTTCTTGAGGGTTATCCTTATTAGGAGCCTCTTGTTGTTTAGAAGAATCCAAGTTGTCCATATTGGGGTTGGATTAAGTATTAAAATATACAGTATTTAACTGTTTAATATAAACTTTAAAAAATTTACATAAAACAATTAAATAATAATATTTATTTATATTTATATTTAAATTACTTATTTTTGCAAGTTTTGCTTATCTTCGTGTTCTTGTATTTTATCTGGTATTGAATCAATTGTTTTTATAATTTCTTCTATTGTTTCTATAGCAGTATATATTTTGTGTTCATTACCTCTAACTGTCATCTTTAGTAACTCTAGCTGATAAGAGAATTTTGTTTTATCTAAAAACTTTTTAAATATATCACTGTATTCTATTAGTTTATCTACTTCGAATTTTTTAAGTACTGTTTTTTTTATATTTTTATATATTTCTAATTCTTTTTCGTCTATTAATATATAGTTCATATATTTAAATTAATTATAAAACAGGTGGTATAGCTCATTCTTCTGGTGCTCACATTGGCACTTCTCACATTCAAGGACTAGCTTTAGTACTAAATGATTTTAATTCTTCCATTAGCTTTGCTTTTTGTTCTTGTATTTCTGCTTGGTCTCATTTCTTAGTTGATTTAACATTATAATCTTCTGCTAGTTCTGTTAATAAGTCCTTTATAGGTATAATAGAATCTATATCTACTCAACTTTGTTTCGCTACTCAATATCATTGAGTAATACTTGCTATACTATTCATTAGGTCTAATTTTTGTTGTCTATCTATAGCATTTATAGTACTAGCTGTTGCATTAGTATAAACATCTATATTTATATCTCATCTTATTAATTCAGGAGTTACTTCAAATACACTAGTTCATTTTTTCTTTCTAAATTTTTTTCATCTTAATTCTTCTCATTCTATTTGTATTTTAGGATATTCACTAACTGGATTTTTATTAGAATCTAATAATCATTTAGCTGTTCTAATAGGAAAATAAGTTTGTAATAAATCTTTATATAGGTCAGCAAATCTTTCATATGCCATATCTCTATTAACTAGCCAAACATTTACTCTTTTTTGTGATGCCTCTCTTTGTACTTCTGTTTGAAATGCTGTTTGTTGTGCTTGTCATATAATATTTTGTATATCTATTCATACATACATAGCAATATCTTGATATATCCTTTCTAAATAACTAAATATTGCTTGATTAGGTGGGTTACCACTTATTTGTTGAAAGTTACCTCATAATTGTCAATTAAATGTAAGTATTTCATTTTCATACTGGAAATCTCTACCATCAAAAGATAATCAATTTCATAATGCTAAAACTTGAGTATTACTTCTTCTTATAGCATCTAATAATAATTCTCTAAGTTTATTTACCTCACTATTAAACATCATTGAAGCTTCACATAATCATCTTCAATATACGCTATAGTTCTTTTTTCAAAATGGTCTTACTACGAATGGTAATGCCTTTCTTCAATTCATTGTATTAAGTATAGGATGTTCTCTTATTAATACTTTATCGTTAGCAATAATCATATATGTGTCTTTTTCTATATTCCAATAATGTGATAATTTAACAAATTTACAATTTTTATTTTCTTCTTCTTCTGTAAGAAATATTCTAAACTCATTTTGATAAGTTTCAGGCATTACTTTGTCTAGATTTTTGTATATATTATTATATTTGAATGATTGAAATTTTTCCCGAGAAACATATTGTATAGCAATACAGTCATTTGCTTCGTTAAATTCTCATTGTACTTGGTCATCTATATAGAAATTACGAATATCAAAATTCTTAACTATTATACTATTATCTACTACTTGTTTCTTTTGAAAAGTTATTTCGTAGTTATCTCCTATTATAGGGTCTTCTTGAAGATTAGTTGTTTGTTCAAATCAAGTATATATAACTGATGTTCAATATGTAGCACATATATATTCATTTTCTAGAAAACATTTTCTTCTTTTGTTTTTTCTCCAATCATATTTCCATACATATTCTAAAGCTTTTGATTGTTGTTTATAATCATCTGTTTCTGCTTTGAATTTAAATTGAGTTTCAAGCTTCATAGCATCAGCTACATATAACTCTATCATTGCATTAGCAAGAGGAACTACACTACTACTTCTTTCGTCAGGGTAAGGTCTAAATATAGCTTCGTACATTGTTTGATATGTATCCCAATACTTATCTACCATTACTCTAGCTTGTTGCATATCAGTAAACCTTTTCCTATAATAATCAAGTTTTTGTTTATCTTGTTCACTAGGAGTATAAGGTTTTATATTAGGAGATTTCATAGAAAAATCATTTTTTGCCATATAATTTAATTATATTGTAATTGTCAAGTTAGATGATTTCTTGTTGGTCTATTATCTATTTTTTTTCTTCTCATTGTTTGTTGTTTTATCTCTTCATTTTGTAATATAAATCAAGTTAGATATTCTAAAGCTGTGCGGTAATGGCTAGTCCAATCGTGTGTTGGTTTAGTATTTTCTGTTGTTCTATTTGTATTTTCTTTAACTTCTGGATATCTCGCATTACTAATAGCACTTATAAAAGGCATTGTATGTTCTCAACATCTTATTCTATATAAATTTGCTCTAGTTTTTAATATTTGTGCTTCTTTATTTATAATCTTTGGTGTGTTTAAATGTATCCCTACTTTATAGTATTCTTGGAATATTGTTGTATCATTTAAGGCAGAATGTGTGTCGTATGGATCACTTATAAAAGTTGCCCTTTCCCAATTGTATTGTATGTATCTTTGATAAAAATCAAGTTGTGCATCTGTTAGTGTTATTTTAGGGTTTCTACTTAATATTAAGGCGATATCTGTTACACTACAATTTATCTCTATACAATCTATTATATCCCAATTATGTGTTTTTAAATCTGTTTGCATAACTATTATTGCGTGAGGGTCTGCTCATCATCTACTATTATCTATTCATATATATAAAGGTTTAATAGGTTCATATATAATGTTTTTATCTGGCTCTTTCTTAAATTCAGGATATACTCTTCAAACTAAAGCTACATTATAATCTATCTCTAATTCTTGTGCTATTTGCTCTTTAGTCATTCATTTTATTTTCCATTCATACCATTCTTGATTATATAAAGGGTGTTCACTCCAATGATATCTTAGATATTTAACTTCTCATTTTTCTGCTAGTTTCTTCATTCTGTAAAACTCATTTCATTCTCATTTAGGTGTACTATTAAATATTCTGCAAGGTGTATTACTTCAAGCTGATTTATTTATTTGACTAGCATATTGCATAGAAGCCATTTCGTCCATAAATATTGCATTTCTTGTACCTCATCTTGCAGCATCTGGATTTGCTGTTTTTCAGGTTATACTTGCTCAAGTTTCAAGATTAGATATAGTCATATGTCTATTACTACTGTTCTTTCAAGGTGTTTTACTGTATGATTTAGGTAGCATCCGATTAGGTAGTAAAGATAGCATATATCTTAGTTTTTCAAAACAACTATCCATATCTCAAGGATTATCTACTTCTTCTTGTGTTCTACTTATTATTGTATATTTATGATTATGAAATACAAATCAATAAACAAAAAGTCACATAGTCATCCGTGTTGCTCACATCTGTCTACTCTTCTCTATAAATATATTAGTTAGTACTCATTTTTTTCTTTCTTCCAAAGGTTTAGCTCATTCTTGTATGCTTTCCCATAATTCAGTAATAAATTCTTCTTGATAAGGAAATAAAACAAAAGGTATATCTTGTGGAGCATCACTTTTAAATAGTGTTTCATTCTTGCTTGTATATAAGTAATTATTAAAAAAATGTATTGGACTTCTTCTACAAGCTTCGTATTCAATAGCTTTTATTTTATCATCTTCGTATGCTTTTTTTAATAATTCAATTCTATGAGTTATTTTTTCTTTGATATTCATTTATTTTTTTTAGGTAATCATTTATTTGATTTATTGTAAATTTGTTTGAGTTTTAATTCTAGTCATTGATTTTGTCTAATATCTGTTAATACATTAGATATATCTTTTTCTTTTGTCAATACTGATACTTTTACATCATCTATTCAAAGCTCTTTTAATGTGTTTAGTCTGTGTCATCAATCAATTAAAGAATATTTATTTCAATCTTTCTCAACTAAAATAGGGTCATATTCTCATTTTTTTATTTTATCATAATTTGTTTTTCAAACTGTATTTTGATGTGATGAAGGATTAATATCTTCTATTTTTAGATTTTTTTTAACTCAAGGGACTTTTTTTCAAGTAAATCAATATCATATTGTTGATTTACTATTTCTAAAATCTTCAAAAGTTTTATATTTCTTAGCTTCATTTTCTAAATTAGTAGTTTCTTTAATTTTATTAGTCAATACATCTTTCTTTGATAGTCATTTATTAATAATATTTGAGTTAGGTTTTGCTTTAACAAAATCTCAAAACTTAGTTTTTGCTAATAATTTCTTACTTTCTTGAATTACTCACTTTTCCATTGTTTGAGGTGTAACTCTTTTTCATTGAGGAAGTAATCATTTTATTTTAGGTTCTTTATTTTCTTTAATAAAAGTTTCTTTTTTTGGTTTTAATTCTAATGTATTAGATGATTTAGGTGATTTGGGTGATATTTCTTTTTGTAATGTATTAAATGATTTTTTTATTAAATAATCAGGGTCTCTAAGTTTCTTTAGTTTTTTTCATATTATTGCCTTTGTAATTCATTTTCATAACTTAGGTAATACATCTTTAGGTTTTCATATTATACTAAAAAATCATTCTGCAATATCTCAAAATCATTCTGTCCTTGTATAAGTTTCGATTAATCATCATCATTTTTTCCTTTGGTTTAATATATTCGCTTTCATTACATCTTCAAAAGTCGAAGCTAAAGATCAATAATCGTTTTTAAGATTTTGAAATTCTCAAGGTATTTTAGATAATTGTGTATCTAATTGTTCTCAAATATCTTTAGTTGCTCTTTTAAGTCAATTACTAACTATATTACTAAGTTTTTCTCATTCTCACCAATTTTTAATTCTTGAATTAATTATTTGTTTGGTGTTTTCTCAATAAAAAACATCTTTATTTCATAAATCACGATAATCTTCAATTATTTCAGATAATATTTTATAATCTCATTTAGCACTTTCTTTCATTGCAGGATTTTCGTTTATATATTTTTGAATACTATCTGCTACTCTATTAAAATCTATACTAGTATCTATTCAAGCATTCTTAAGTTTTTCGTTTATATCATTCCAAGTATCTTTCATTGCTTTTTGGTGTGCTTCTACTCTAGTTTGTGTATCCTTAGGAGTATATCATTTTTCTATTATTATTTCATTTGCTCTGTTAGCATTTTCTTGTATTTTTCATAAGTTTACATTTTTAGTTAACTTATTAATTGATGGATTAAGTGCTTTAAATGCTTCCTTTTGTGCTGTATTATAAGTTTTGTCTGTTCATAATTCTTTCCTTATTTTGATATCAAGTGGAATTTCTTTTATTGGTTTCTTTCAAATTATAGCTTCTTTAAATTCATTAGCTAAAGGTATTTCCGCTCTATCTTGTAATGTTTCCTTAAATCATTTTGTTGTTTTTTTATATTGTTCAGTAATATTCTCTAATTTCTTAGATGTATTTTCTATAAATTGTTTTAAATTACTAGTTCATTTAATCTCTGATACTGTTTCTTTAATTGCTGTTTCTCTTGTTTTTCATTCTCATACTTTTGCTAATATTCATAAAGTTAATCATTCTGCATAATCACTTGCCATCTCCTCAGTCATTCAAGGTATTTTAACTAGTGTTTGTTTCAAAGGCTCGTGAACAGCCTTAAATGGTGACATAATAACTTCTCATATTTCAGGTTTTCAAGTAACTTCTTCTGTTTCTCATACTACTGCTCATACAGGAGAAAAAGCTAATCAAACTCATCAACTTATTATTTGTTGTACATCTCATTCAGCTAATGATTCAAATACTCATTGTATTACTCATTCCTCTTCTAAATTAGTTATTATATCTTCAAATCATCATTTAGATTTTTCTAAAGCAGGAAATATGTATTTTTGCTGTAATCATCTTTCATATTGTGCTAATCTTTCTAATCATTTTGCCGCTGGTTTTAATCATCAATCTTCTATTTGTGGAACTTCTGTTTTTAATCTTTGTATTTGTGCCTTTATTCATTCTTTTTGTATAGAAGACATATTTGTAGTATCTATTGCTTCAAGCCTTTGCAGAAGTTGTTTTTTTTGTTGTGCTTCATCTTCCATAGGCTCTTGAACTGGTATTCAAGTTTGGATAGTAGGTTCTTGTTTCTCTACTGGTATTTCTTTTTCTACTGGTACTTGTTTTTGAAACTGTTCTGCTGTAGTAAATATAGGTTTTTGTTCTGTTGACATTATTGACATTGGTGTTTGTTCTTGTACTGGTTCTTGTACTGTCTGTTTGATTTTAGGAGTTGTTGGCTCTTGTTGTATTTCTCTTAGTATTTTTTGTTTTTCTTGTACTAACTCCATCATTGTTTTAGGTTTTTCTTCTGTTGGTTCTTGTTTACTTGATAATATATTTTGTTTAGCCTCATCAGGAGATAATCATTGTTTTAGTAATTCTCTAAATTTATTTATATCATCAGATGTTATATTTACCATAATTATTGACTTAAAAAATTATTAATATCTTGATCACTGCTGTTTATATTTACAGCTCAAGGAAATATTTTCTTTCAAGTTCATATTTCTATTGATGCTCTGATTGAATCTTCTGCTATATTATATGTTTCTCATTTATTTTTTAATAAGTCTGATACTCTTGTTCATACAATGAATTCAGGGTTTAATCATTGTCTTTCTGCATTTTTTGTAAACTCATCGTATTTTCTATTATATAATATAGCTTTATCTTGAATCATTTTTTCTACTACTTCTCAGAATTGACTTGCTCATTCTGTTGTTATTTTTCTACCTTTTATTTTTCATTCTTTAACATCTACCATGTTTTTTAATCATTCCCAAAATCAAAGAGATTTAGCCGCCTCTGCAAATTCCGTTTCTCTTACTACTGAACTAGGATCAAGTGTTTTCATAAAAGAAAATATAGCCGCCATATCTCAAGGTCAAGTTTCTGTTCAAATAGTTGATAATACCGTTTTATATTGAGTAAATGCTTCTTTAAAGTTCTTAACTTCTGCTAGTCAGCTAAATTCTTTTCTTAAGTCTCTTTCAGTTTTATATCATTCAGTAGTTAATTCTGTTTTTCTTGAATTTTCTAATGCTTTATCATATTCTTTTATCCATCATCATTTAATTGCTTCTTGTTGGATATCATTATATTCAGATGGTGTTAATGCTCCTGCTTTAATTCTATTTAGGTAAGATTTTTTTAATTGTTCTTGCTTTAAATCTTCTTGTGCTTGAGGTATTGTTGAACTTCTTGTTATATCTACTCATTCATTTGCTATAATAGCTGAAATTAGATCTTGTTGTGGTATATCACTTATTTTTGTGTTTCTGTTAACTCAAGTTAGTTTTTCATAATTACTAATAGCTCATTCATTAGGTGCTGCATTAGGTCAGCTAGTCCATCAAGTCGCTAATTCTCATAATGTTGTGTTTTCATTTACCCAATAACTTCATCATTCAAGTTTGCTTTTTATATCTGCTGTTGTTGCATTTAATCAAGTTTCCATATCAGGAAATACTGCATAAGTTCTGCCATTAGGAGATTTATAAAATCAAGTAGCACCTAAGCTTCTTGCATATTCTTTTTGTTTATCGTTATCTGCCATTATGTTTCAAGGATTATTTGTGTCCTGTCATACATTAGTACTTCCAGCTGGTCTTTGTAGTGTACTAGTCATATCTGTTAAAGTACTTGTTGTTGGTGTTATTCAAGATATTTCTTGTTCAATAGCTTTAGTTTGCATTCTTATCTGTTCTGCTTTTGCTTTGTCTAAGTCTGTTAATTCATCTCATTTTTCTATTCTTTTTATTTCTGCTTTAAGTTTATCTATTTGTGTTTTTTGTAATTCTGATATCTGTTCTTTTCATTTCTTTATATCTTGTGTAGTTCAATCATCATAAACCATAACTAATCTATCTCAGGCATCTCTAACACTTTGTACTTGAGAATTTGGTTTATCTTTAGGTATTATTTCACTACTTCAATCGTCATAAAATACTTTAAAAGATTCTCATAAGTCAAAAGACTTGCTTATGGTTTTTGGCATTTCTGCTTCTGGTATATTAGCCATAGAATTAATTACTGATGACCTTAAATTCTCAGGGACATCTTCTATATCTAGTTTTCATTTAGATATTAGACTTGCATAATTATTTGTTGTTTCTTGTGTAAATGTAGGTTCATCTATTACTTGTTGTACATCTGCTACTATTCATCAAGTAGCTTCATCTGTTCTAAAAGTTATTAATTTACCTTCTTCTTTATCATAAATAGGTTTCATTGGTGCTTCTTTTGGTATTTGTATAGGCATTCAATCTTTTCATGTTATAGGTGATCAATTTCAATCTACATAATATCATTTAGCATTACTCATCTTTTCATTTATAATTTGTGAGTTTTGTTGATATTCCATATTTATAGCTTCTTGTCTGTATCTTTCTTGTTTTTTTTCTTGTGTATATTTATCAAATCTATCTAATAAAAATTGTCTTTGTCTTATATTTCAATCTGTTATTCAACTTATTTCTGTATCTAGGTTTTGCAATAGTTCTGTTCTTATTTTTTCTAAATCTTCTTCGCTTTCTATTTTTCATTGTAAGTCCATAGAATTAAGTTGATTTACACTATCTAGTACTGCTTGGTTTATTTTATCTGTTAGTTGTGTATTAAGGTTAGATATTTGGTCGTTGAAAGCAAGTACTCTTGACTCTTCTTGTAAGTCTCTAGCTTCTTCTCTTAGACTTATAAGTTCTTGCACCTCTTCTACCATTGTTTGTGCTTTACTAAGTTGTTCCGATACAGCATTTATCTTAGTGTTAGACACTCAAGGTTTTCATCTTGTTCATAAATATCAAATATTTTGTTTTAAATCTTCTAATTGTTCTTTAGACTCTCTTATTGCACTATCATCGTATATAGATTGTATTTCATCACTTATTCATTTTTGTTTCTTATTTAGTTTTTCTTGTTCTGTCATATATTCTTTTCTTCCTGTTACATCTCTTACAAACTTAAGTTGTTCTTTTACATAATCTCTGCCTGCTCTTGCTGCATCTTGTCATATTTCTTCAAACATTTGTCTTTCTTGTTCGTTTAACATATCATAAGCTTCTTTTTCTGCTCATTTTAATTCATTTCAAGTTAAAAATCAGCTTTTATCTGTATCTATAGTAGTTCAAGTATAAGTTTTAGATTGAGTTGGTGTTGGCTTTTGTGTTATTTGTTTTTCTTCTGTGTATTTTGGAGAAATTTCTTGTTGTTTAGTTATTTGATTAGTTGTTTTAGTTTGTGTTGGTTGTTGCTTTGTTTGGTCTTCAAACATTTCTGCTTGTCATTTTGTGCTTCAAGTTAATTTTGATATACCTTTACTTATTCAGCCTGTTATACTTCACCATATATCTTGTTTAGGTTGTTGTTGTTCTTTTCATATAGTCGCTTCATATCTTCTTTTAGTTTCATCATACACTCATCATTCTTTTAATCTCCTGCGAGTTTCATCAGTTCAAAGCTGTTTTTTAGCTTTTTGTAGTGTGTCTATTTGATAAGTATTTAGTTTTTTAGGTAATCAGTTAGCCATAATTAATTATTAATAGTATTTTCTAAGAATTGTCATTTTTTCCAATAATAATTTGCATTATCTATTATTTTTAAATAAAGATTTCAAGAATTAAAATCATAATCTATTGGTGTTCATAGCATTGCTGTGTGGTCTAATGCTAATACTAATCTTTTAAAGTCTTGTTTATTTATTTTATATATATTTTCTTGTTTTGGCTTTATTGCCTTATTAGTCCAACTATGTCTAAATGATCAAATAATTCATTGTTCATTTGGGAATATTTCTATAAACATATTATATTATACTAGTTAATTGAGTATTTAATAATTCTCAAACTGCTCAATTAGCTCAACTATTTCAATTGCTACCATTATTTCATCAAGAACTTCAACCTGTTCATCAAGTTCATCAAGATCAACCTACTCATCAAGATTTTGTATTTGTTCAAGAAAATGTATTTGTAGATCATATAAGCAATATAGATCAACCTCATCAACCTCATCAACCTCATCATCAACCTCAACCTCATCATCAAGTTATAGTACAATCTCAACCATCTCATCAAGTACCTCAAACTCATCAACTTGTATTTATAGTTCAAGTTCAAGCGAATGTATTTGTATATATTATTATATTTCATCAATTAGAACCTTTATCTCATCAAGCTCAACCTCATCATCAAGCATATTGGTTCGGTAATACAGCATCATCTCAAGGTGTTCAATAAGCTCATCAACCTCAATCTCATCAAGGTCACGGTCAAAAATTACCTCAACCTCATCAAGCAGATGTTCCTCAAGCTCATCAACTTGCTCAAGTTCATCAAGCTCAAATTGGAGTTCAACCTGCTCATCAAGCTCATCAATTTACTCATCAACCAGTTCAAACATCAGAAGATCATCAACCTCAACCTCAACCTCAATATCAAGCCGCAGATGTTGCTCATCAAACTCAACCAACTCAAGGTGTTGTTCATCAGTCAGCTCAAGCTCATCAAGTACCTCAAACTCAACTAGTTCAAACTGTTCAAACAGATAAAGCAGATAAATTAAGAATTTGACTACTTAAATCTCAATCATTTCATTTTCATATTAAATCTATTGTTCAATCTATCGTACAAGTTCATCAACATTTTATTTGCATTGTTCAATTAGCTCAAGCAGTACTTAATGTTGCTCAAGCACTTATACTTATACTAGAATATTGATAAACAGATCATAAGTTTATATTAGTTGTTCAACTAGCAACAACTAAATCTCAATCGCTATTATCTCAAAAAATATAATTTAATTGCATTCTATATGTTTCTGCTCATCAAGGATTATTAATAAATCTAGATAGTCATCATCACATTACCATAATATCATCTAATGTTCAAGTACTTGTAGATGCAGTACTAGCTGCTGCTTTTGTGTCAGCTCAAGCGGCTGCAGTTAAAGTACTAAGTGTTGTTTCTGGATTACTTCCATCTTTGAATTTAAGATTAGTTCAGGTATCATCTGTAAATATATAAGAGCTTGAGCTTCAAAATTGTATTTTTGTGTTATCTTTTTGTGTCCAATCTTGTTGTTTATCTATTAGTTGATCGTGCATTCATACTAATAATCATTCACTTCAAGCTACCCAAGTTTTACCTGTTCAAGATGTTGCAGGGTCTGCTGTTTGACTTAATCATCTAGTTAATCAAGTATAAGAATAATTACTTCAACTAGAACTTACTCAAGTAAATGATATCCATTCTTCTTGGTCATCATTTTTGAAATATAATCTTCAAGATGTTACTCATACATCTGTATCTGCTGTTAGGTTATTTGCTGTTGATGTTAATTTAGCAGTTAGTTTAATTTTATATCCTGAACTATATGTTTGAACCATAGTTTGTTTTAATCAGTTAAATTTGTTGCTTCGCTAGGTAGCTGTTCTATTTTCATTCACAAGTTTATTAGCTTACACCTACCAGCTAGGCTATTGTTTTTATATACTATTTGTATATATTTCCCTTTTTTTTGCAAGTTTCACTTAGTTCTTAGTACTGTTACATAATACATTTCATCTCATCAGTTATATCATCAATTTCATATAGGCTCTGTTCATATAGGATAAGTTCAAATTCATCAAGAACTTATAGGAATATTGTTTTTGTTTATTATCTTAGTATCTATAAGGTTTCAATCTATATATATTTCTTGTGTTAATTCTGCTAGGTCATTAATTGCTAGATAAGTTCTAGTCTCCCATAGTTCTTTTTTCCATGTTGGTGAACTTAAATCAAACCTCTTTGTATAATATGTAAATTGTATTGCTGTATCTTCATCATCATTAGCATATTCATCTAGGTACACCTTAGGTTCTATCATTGATATTGTGTAATTTAATCAATCAAAGAATGTTCATCAATAGAAGAATTTTTGTGTATCTACTAAGAATGCATCTTTGGTTACATCATAGACTATACACACATCGTTAAATGTTGCATTTTTAGATTTTAAGTGCCATTTAATTAGATTTTCTTTAGGTAGATAATAACCAAAGCTATCTGTTTGGTCTTTATCTAGTGTATTCATTAGATTATCTATTCATTGATATTTCCTTTCGCTTATATCTTCTATTTCAAATCAATCTATATCCATTCATCTTCTTATCCTTGCTATTTTATTACTAGGAGTTAGGAAGAATAGATTTACTCATACACTTACTATTGAGTTATGATTTACCGCTCATTCTTTTACTTGAAGTTTTCTTGTAAAATATGTTATACTTCAACTTGTTTCTTCTATATCTCATACTCAAGTTACACTTATTGTGTTTTTAGTGAAATAAAACAAAGCCTGACTATTTGTAGCTAGTCAAGTTATTTGTTCATCGAATGTGAAAGTATCTGCTCAACTAGAATTAAAGTCATCAAAGTCATCTGCCACACTTTTATAAACTATATTACTGTTAGTACTCCATCAACTTACCCACATACTAGAGTTGAATATAATTCAAAAAGATGGTGCTAGGTTAGAAACTCAAGTAGTTGGTAGCGTATATGTAGTTCAACTTAGTTTTCAATATAAATCACTTCAATTCATACAATATATAACATCTCAAGTATTTACAAAGTTCATTCTATTATTACTTGTTATATTAGTACTTGTACTTATTGCTGTAATAGTTCAAGTTGATGTGATTGTTACTAGTTTTTTATTGGTATCTTGGTTGTGTCTTACTAGTATAACATTATTATTCGGATTACTTCTATAATAAGATGAAATTCATTTAGGATAGTCTCAAGTAGTTAGTTCTGCAAATAGATTATGTCAAGGTCTAGTAGCAATACTAGTTCAATCTAATCTAGCATTCCTTAAATAAGGGCTGAATTTATCTGCTAAGAATGTATCTTCTACATTATCTACATATCATCAAGAAAATATTTCTTTAGGATAAATCCATTTTGCTTCTGTGTAAGCCATATTAATAATTTGTTATAAGCTCGAGATTTTATAAATGATTGTTTTACAAATTTAGATATTTTCATTTTCACATTTTGTAATTTACTCTTGATTTCTTTTCTACTGTTCTGTTGTTGTAGTAATTATACATTTCTTCAACTTGTCAGTATGCAAAGTTTAGTAATTGACTTGCTCTTGTCTCTTCTCATCTATTAAATAGTGTTTCTCATACTGCTAGGTATGGTATAGTGCTTTTAGCGAATATATCGTTTGTTATTGTTGCATAACTTGTAGTCGGATTACTTGAGTCCAGTTCTGTTGGTAGTTTAGTATATCTAAGATGTATCATATCACCTGTGTTGTTTAGGTTAAATGGAACTAGGTATGTTTCATTTATGATAGTATAGAATGGTTGAGTATATTTTATGTTATATATTCTATCTCTTGTATATGTTGTAGTTCATTTATAGTCATTTAAATCTTCGAATATATCGTCGTATACTTTGCCATTTAGTTTGAATTGATAGTTATATATCACTTGTATAGCTGACATAAAATCACTGGGTATATTAAATACTGCATATACACTAGCTCAAGATAAGTGTGTAAATCATAGTCAAGTTACTCAAGTAAATGAAGTTGCTGTAGTTCAAGTATAAGATATTATATCTCAATTAATAAAAAGAGAGCCTGAAGAAGGAAAGTCTGTTGTAGAATTAACTGTTATAGTTGCTCATCATATTGTAGTATCTGAACTTAGTGTAGTTCAAGATATATTAGTATAGAATTGGTCTGTATTTAAAAATGGTAGTGTTCATTTTCTTACTGCATCTCAAGTAAACTTATTAACTACTAATCAATTACATATTCTTAGTTGTGCTGAATTTAGTAGTTGGTCAATAAGAGTAAGAGGATAAGCTGACACATCTTCATTCTCTTTTAGAATATCATAACTTATATCTCTTA